>Ga0307515_10001400_pt1 | contig 54606 bp, 44 predicted proteins | sample 17_EM_MG_FD_194513 | JGI IMG/M metagenome (GOLD analysis project Ga0307515, IMG submission 194513) | Populus trichocarpa ectomycorrhiza microbial communities from riparian zone in the Pacific Northwest, United States - 17_EM | ecosystem: Host-associated > Plants > Roots > Unclassified | place...
TCGTGCCTGGCGCCTTCTAGTGGGTAAGTGGATGCCCGAGATGCCGAGTGCGTAGCATGGGACTGACATCCTCGTGCCTGGCGAATTCTAGCCTGTAAGTGGATGCCTGAGATGCCCGAGATGCCGAGTGCGGAGCATGGGACTGACATCCTCGTGCCTGGCGACTTCTAGGTTGTAAGTGGATGCCCGATATGCCCGAGATGCTGAGTGCGGAGCATAGGACTGACATCCTCGTGCCTGGCGCCTTCTAGTTTGTAAGTGGATGCCCGAGATGCCGAGTGCGGAGCATGGGACTGACATCCTCGTGCCTGGCGACTTCTAGCGTGTAAGTGGATGCCTGAGATGCCCGAGATGCCGAGTGCGGAGCATGGGACTGACATCCTCGTGCCTGGCGACTTCTAGCCTGTAAGTGGATGCTTCACATTGAATGGGCTAACCATGGAGACTAACCACCCCTGAGCAAAGTCGAATGGTACTTGGGTGCGAGATCAGGAACTTGGGCGAGGAGGATTTGGAATTGTGTGGCGCGAAACGCATTCGATAAACAAATCGGTGAGAGCGGTGAAGGTTATATCAAAACGGGATTCACGTCTATCTCCTAGAAGGTGGACAGGGGAGATAACGAATTTTACTGCTCTGAAAGAAGTATTCTCTGATTCATCGAAACCTATGATTCCGCTAATTATCCACATAGTACTCTCAGCACTTCGTCCAGTTTTTGGAATCGTTCGAAGATGATGACTCTGTTTCTATTGTGATGGAGTGCATTCAGCACGGTGACCTTGGGAAGGACCTTAGGAGGCCATGGACGGAAGTCGATGCTATACTCATCACCACCCAACTCCTCGAGGGGCTGGTTATTATGCACAATCTTGGGATCACGCATCGGGACTTGCGGCCTGAGGTAACAAATTCTACATGAGAACTTCTCCGCGTCAACCGAACGAAGTATAGCCACTAATCAACGCCTATCTAGAATATATTTGTGGCATCTCTTTCCCCTATACTTGTCAAGATTGGCGACTTCGGAATATCCAAACGTGTGCAAAACAACGATACGGTACTTCGAACACAGTGCGGGATGACTGCATACATGGCACCCGAAGTCCATACCGTCGACGACCATGGACACTCCGGGTACACAAATGCCGTTGATATCTGGTCCCTTGGGTGCGTTGTGCATAAGATTCTAACAGGCCAAACACCATTTACGACCACAGACTTTTGGCGCTATGTGCATGGATTGATAACGTTTCCTATACAGCATCTGGAGGCGCAGCATGTCAGTGAATCTGGAGTAAATTTTATAAAAAGCCTGATGAAGAAAGATGCGGGAAGTAGACCGTCTGCAGGGGAGGCTCGGAAGGCTGCGTGGCTGAATGTAGTTGAAGAACATAAGAGATGGTACCGGCAGTAGAGAGCAAGGGCAGTGGAGATTAGGTATTAAAGTTTCTGGGAGAGGTTTCATTTTGAAGAGGTTAGGTATGGTTTTCGCAAGTTTTCGTGGGATATTCATGTCATTTTCTTTTAGTTCTTTTGGCTTTGGAAACCATAGCGAGCAAATATACATTGGATTTCCCGTCATCGCGCTGCAAGTTGTTATACGCCTGTGAATTTATCCGTGGGGGACCTAACTCTGCAGAAACAGCAATATAGGGATGGATGATGGCCAGCTAGAATCAGTGAGAGGACCGTGAGGACACTATCCTTGAAGTTGTCATAACTACATTGTTGATAGAGTAGTATGGGCTCTACGTACCAGCAGGAAGACGGGTATTTGTTTGTTTGTAATCATATTGCATTCGGCCGCTGGCGGCCATGGCATATATCCCGTACATATTTCCTCCCCGCTTCTTCCGTAACGTAAAGAAACAAAAGCAAAGTCGCGAGTCCTCTTACCCACTAAACAAAAGAAACCGCCAAAAAAACAACATCAACTTTTACACCCCCCCATCACTCGACTCCTCGTGATCTGAGTTCTCCGCCTCCTCCACCACTCCGCTAATTCTGCCGACATCTGTACAAGATAAGAAATCCAACAGAGCCTGCGAACATTTTTCTTCTGCAAAAACGAGAGACATTGGCAATGAAATCTTTGGCTTTTTCAACACCTTTTCAACGCCCTCATACCCATCTTCCCCCTCTTGCCCATCAACCCAAAGCCTTTTTTGTTCTCGTTTCCATCTTTTGCACCACTTAAAAAGGTGGTCCCTTGTCTGATATTCATGCCCTCACCACCAGCATTTAATATCTCTTCTTTTTCCGATCCGCAATAGGTATTTCGCTATCAGTGCATGTCCTGACTTAAGCTGATAAAACCTCGCCGCAATCATCTTTTTGGCTCCCATCACCGCACTGTTACCTCCCCTCTTCACCAAATCGTACCGGTAACTGTGCTTTGACTTCTTCCCCATCTTTTTATTTCTTCTTTACTTTCTTCCCATTTCGCTTCCAACAACCTTCGACTAATATGGGCGAAAGAAACATAATATAAAAACGGTAGCGGATTTTGCGTTTCGGTATAACTTCCGCAATGCTTATAAGCCACCTTTGTTGCCTGTTGATCCGCTTCTTCATTGCCTTCTATCCCCTTATGAGCAGGTACCCACCGGTACTCCACCTGGATATTTTTTCTGGCTAATGCATCGGTCCAGTTCATCGTTCGTAGCGCTAGCACCTGTCCTGGTCCTGGCTCGTCCGATTGTATTCGTCTCAAAGTTGCCTGGGAATCCGTAAAAACCGTGACCCTGGTAACCTTCTTTTCTTCTGCCATCTCATCCGCGATCTTCATCGCTTCCGACATCGCATACATTTCCGCGTCAAACGCTTCTTTCTGTCGGCCTAGATGTGTCCTCCTCTTATTCCACCTTCCCTCTTCCTTCCATACCACTGCACATCCTACCCACTCATCTTCTTTTCTCGCTCCATCAGTCCAAAAAACAAGCCCCTCCCTTTCCAACTTCGCTTCTTTCAACGCTTGTTTCTCATCCTGAATTATCACTTTGCCCTTAAGGCTTCTTTTTTCCGTCGGTAATGTCGTCCTTTCATAACTCCTCCTTTCGAAAGGTTTATCCTCCAGGATCAACTCATCAATCCCCTCCACCCTCTGTAAGACATTCCTCCGTATATCTAACATATTCCCTCCGCCTTGAGCATCGGGCATCATCATCTGTCTCAACTTATACCGTCGTACCCGGTTATTAAGAAGAGCCTTTGCCGGTCGTAAACACGCATCATTCATCAGAGCTCCTTGAGGTGTCGTTCCAAAGCATCCGGTTACCCTTCTGCCCTGTTCATTCAACAACCTTTGTATTTCCTGAGCCCGACCTTCTTGTCCATGCCACCACAGTTCAGACCCATACAACGCCACTGCCTGAACCACCGCAACTTGAATTCGTTTGCATCCTTCCGAGCTTAATCCTTTCTTCGTCATCAAGGATCTCACCCTATTCTGCGCTTTCCTTGCTTTCGCTAAGGTTCTTTTCGTATGATCATTCAGGGTAAGCATATCATCCAGCCATACCCCCAACCATCTTGTCGCTTCTTTATTGTATGAAACCTCATGATTTCCCACTCTTATTCGAGCGTTCATCTTCGGTTCCCTATTCTTTCTTCGTCTTGTGAACAACATCGCGTCAGTTTTTTCGATGTCGAACCGACAGGCATTCTTCTTTGCCCAATTTGCTGTTTCCACGGCGCATCTCTCTAATCGTTGTGTGCATTCCCCCACATCTTCACCTTCCACCACCCATGCCACATCATCAACAAAAGATATACCCTCACTTCCACATTCTTCTTCTTTCTTTTCAACTTGGCCGAACAACCCCGAAAGGTATATGACGAAAAGTACCGGAGACACTGGCGACCCCTGCGGAACCCCCGTTTCCACATCCATACTATCTCCCTCCTTCCCGTCCATCGACATTATCACTTTTCTATCTTCCATAAAGCTTTCCACCCACCTCACCAGGTCGGCTTCAAACCCCATTTCTTCCATTCTTTTTATCAAGTTCCCCTTTGCCACATGCGGAAAGGCTCCCTTAACATCCATCAACAACACTGCCGCGGTATTCCCCCTCCCCCACGCTTCTTCAACTCTCTTCATCAACCTTCCAACCGCATCCACTGCTGATCTTCGTTTTCTGCATCCAAACTGTCCATCATGAAGTAGCCTCCTTCGCTCACACTCCTCTGCTATTGCGTTGGCTGCTACCTTCTCAACAACTTTTCCCAGACAATTTAACAACGTTATCACCCTATATGCCTTGGCGACTCCGTAATCTGGTTTGTTCGGTTTCGGTATGACCACCCCCTTCGCTTCCTTCCAAACTCGAGGGTGTACTCCTAACCTAAATGACATTTTAACAATATTAATTATTCTCTGGGAATCCCAATCCCAAAGTAACCTTGTTGCCTTAAAACCTAGCCTATCCAGTCCAGGTGCCTTTTGAACTGACTGATTGAATAGAGCCTCTCGGATATCCTCGTCAGTAATCTTCTTCCACATTTCTCCTCCCTCTTATTGGGCCTTTCTCTCCACACCCTTCAAAGGTTTCGGAAATGCTTCTTCTTTTATCAACTCCGCCTTATCCTCCCAGGACTCCGCCACCTCTCCTGTCCTAGATTTCAAAGTCTTTGTCGTTTGTTGTCCGCCTGGTTTCGTATATCTCAACGCCTGCCAGACTTGGTCTCTTGTGGCCGAAGTTAGAAACTTCCTCCACATCTCCGTTTTCGACTGTCGGATCATTCTTCTTAGGTTGCTTCGCTGTTTCTTAACTTGCTGTTGCGACGCTTCCCCTTTCTTTCTGGCTCTTTTTATCGATCCCAGTATTTTTCGATTTTCCGCGATCTCCGCCGTCCACCACCTCTTAGATCTCGCGCAAACCTTAATCTTTTTGCAGCACCTATTAAGATGATTAACAAAATTTCGCTGTATCCACTCAGCTTCCTTCTGTAAATCCTCTTCACTGCTATTCTCATCCAGTACAGGTCTCTTTGAGCTCTTATCCTCCCACTCTTTTTGTGCTTTTTTATATTTTTCTTCCTCCTCCTTTGACTTGAGCCCATCGATATCCCATCCTGTAATTTTTCGCGACACTTTGACCCCTTCCCCTTCGTCCCATCTTAACTGGGCACACACAATCGCGTGATCCGAAGTAGTTGCCAAATCTGTTGAAATCTCCAGTCTATCGGCCATCGAGGCTTTAGTGATAAAGAAATCAATAAGCGATCCCGAGGTTTCGCCATTTCTCGTATTCGAATGGGTTTCTTCCCCATCCGTAACGTCGATCAACTCGTACTCATCCATAAGATTTTCCAAACAGTTCGCATCTTGTTTTGGTGGGCACTGCGGGTCCCATCTATCACTGTGAGCATTCCAATCTCCTCCTAGGAGAATCTTTTCCTGCTCCATAATCTCCCTCCATCTTGCTGTCTGTGCCGGTCTGCCTTGACTTCTCTCTCCCCCTTCTTGTCTCAGCTGATCGTACACATTCACCAACCTCATCTTTCTACCCGACGGGTATCTTATATCAAACACCTGTACATCTCCGTCTCCCCCCTTGTCCACTTCCGAAAACTCCAGGTGTGTATCTCTTCTTATTGCGGTCATAGTTCGTCCTCCCCTGACCAATCTATATCCTGGGTGACTAATGTTATATCCTTCTCTCTCCACATACGGTTCTTGCAACATCACAACATCAGCCCCCCAAACAATTCCTGTTTCCAACGCTCCCATAGTCGCCTCATACCCCCTGCCACAATTATGCATTAGGCATTTCACCATGACTTCACGGGGGTTTCTTGGGTCCCTGCGTTAGAAGATGATCCTTCAGTCTCTTGTGTTGCCACAACCTGGACTTCCAGCTCCTTTTCGATTTGTTCATCATTCTGAACTTTCTCTTCCGCCTCTGCCGTTGATGGTCCCCCATCCTCCACGGTCTCCGGCTTCTTTTGCTGATCGGTGGTCAAATTTCGACGTTCCCCCTCTCTCTCCTTCCAGGTACGTCTTTCTTCTCTCGCTGTCTTAATGGCTTCCTGTTTCTTAACGCAACAGTTGGCCTTTGCGATATGATTACCCTTGCAGTTGACACACTTGTCGACGTTATGGGCGCAGTTCTGTCCTGCATTAGCTTTGCAACCTACCACGTTGCACTTATGATCTTTTGTCAAATGCCTCCCCGCACACAACATACACGCCGGCATCTTCAAAGACCCGCACTTCGCGTCAACATGTCCCCATCTACTGCACACTCCGCAAAAGGAGTCCGGACCAGCGTTCACAAACTTCTCCACGTCATATTTGACTCCCGCTGCTCTCAAACCCCCCTTCAAAACTTTTTCGGCCATTTTACTTCCCTTGACCGCAAACACAACCGAAGATGCTTTCTTTCCTTCCGCCTTCTTTTTCTGCACATCCTTCGGTCCTCCAATCCAGTTGATGGCAAGGGGCAACACCACCCCCTCGTTCTCAGCCTGCAATTCTTGACTCAATTTCTCAAGTCCACCTCCCGTCTTCTTCCCCAAGTACCTATCGAAATTGACGCCATGCATCTTCACTCTCTCCCAGAGTTCATTCGTCTCAATGTCCACAATTCCTGCGTCCACCTTCCTTGCCGCTTTAATCACAATCTCCCTATACCGAATCAACATTTCGGCTGTTGCTGCGGGAGTCGTAATCGTAGACAGGCATCCCCGGGTGTTCTTTGTAACCCCCTGGATGCGAACATAATGTGGGACTTTTGCCTCAAAAAGTGCTCTATTCACTTCTGAGGAAATATCCAAATCCTTCTTCTGAGAAAGTGGGAGGCCATTGTCCCTCTTAAAGGTGACCCTCCTCTTTTCCATCGAATTTTGTCCTACGGGTACCGGCTTCATCTCGTCCTTCTTTTGTTGTGGTTTGACTTCGACAAAGCCGTCCCCCTTCTTCTTTTGCTGCACTCCCGATCTTTGTTGCTGTTGTTGTTGTTCGGGTTGCTTCTTTGGTGGTGGTGGTGCTGCCGCCCTTTGCGCCCACGTTTCTTTCTTCTTTTCTTCCGGCTTTTTGGCCGTGGCTTGTTGTTCTGGCTTCTTAACCTCCGGCTTCTTTTTCTCTCCTGCCTTTGGTCCCTTTGGTACCTCCTTTACCTCCGGTGTTTTCACCTCCTTCTTCTTTTGTTCCGGTACTGCTGGTTTAACTACCGGTCTCTTCGCAATCGTAACCTGTCCACTCGGGGTGAACCTCGGAAACTCCTGCCTCTTCTCTCCCGGTGGGATAACCGGCGCATGTTTAGATGCCTCCAGTTCCTGTTCCTCCACCTCCATCTGCTCAAGCAATCGCGCAACTTTCTCATTTTCCTGCTCCGAAAAAGTCGCCCCCGGCTCAAACTCCACGTCACTCATATCTTGACTATTCTCAGGGGTGGCTTCTACCTGTTTCCCCCTTCGAATCTCATCCTTCCTTCGGCTTTCCTCAGCCGCATCCTCAAATCTCTTAACCACCCTATCGGTTAATTGATCTATCATCTTTTCCATGCATCCGCTCAATGCATTTTCAATCGTCTTGGCCATATTCACCGGTGCGATCTTGGCCAACTTTTTCTCGATCTTACCCAACCTATCGTCGAGTTTTTCTGCCCTCTCTTTCCCATACTCCCTCTCCAACTCCACCTCCGTAAGTATGTTCTGGGCAATTTTTCGTGTCGACCCAACTGCCGCGTCAGTATGATTTTGCCTCGCTGCAATGTGGCTCGCCTGTTCCCCACACCAGTCCGAATAGCTATCATCATATTTCGCCTTATTGATCATAAAATCCCTCAGCCCATTAGTGTTCCTAAGATACTCACCAATAAACGCCTCAAGATTAACTTCCTTCTTCTCATTGGTTACCTCCTCTGCAGGCTTGGCCCAATCAGCCTCAAGCTTTTTCCAGCTAGGTGTCTGCGGCATATTCGGGATTGGTCGATCGGGCGTTTCCGGCCTCCTCACTCCCTTCCCCTTATTACGCTTTTTTCCCTTCCTTGTTGGCGTCATGTAGGGCGACTCATCCCTCCACTCCACCTCCGTCATCGCTTCATCGCTACTATCGCTGATTTCGAATTTTCTCGGAATGGGTGTGTAGACTTTCCGGGTCTCTTCCATTCCCCCCTCTTCTTCGATGTGTTGGCTGGCATTCTCCTCCGACTGAATGTACTTGCGCGCGATAATTCCAGCACTCGCCCTGGGAGTCGAAAAAGGATTCTGAGGGAGAGCGCTCGGAGGTAGGCCCAAAAGGCTTCCCTCGTAATTCGTAGTTGGCAGGGGGGACTCGGCCCTCTCCCTTGGTGTTTGCAATGGGAAGGAAATTTCACTTCCCCCGTAGTTCGTAGTTGGTGGTGGTGAAGACAGCTTCGACGACTCGCTGCCCACACTTTTGCTTCTGTTTCTCGTAACGCCCGTAACTCCAGTTTTGCCTGTCAGGTCGGAGTATGCTCCCATTTCATCCAGTTCGCTGGGTAGCTGTCCGGACTCAACTCTGGAGGTCGCTTGACTATTCTCGCGTCTCCTCAAATCATCCTCGATACGGGCCCTGTGCAAACCCATCTCGAACTCTTCCTTCTCCTCTTCGTCCCTGAGTCTTTCGTACTCAGAGTCTCCGTGAAGTTCTCTCTCCATTTTCTCGAGGTCTCCCCTCTCGCTTTCCACCGTTCCATCATCGGTGATAGGTCCGGTAACTTCATCGAGTAACTTGCCAATATGGCTGCTCGAAACGACCGAAGATTCAGACGCCTTGGAGGACAACTCCTCGGCCATCCTTTTCTCCAAATTCTTCTTCGCTCTCTTAAGGGATTCCCTAATGGAGGTCGTTGATCTTGCTGCTCCGAAGAGACTCATTTTGGCTCCTTAGTAACTGAATTCAGGGAAAACAGCTGAAAACCGAAGCAAAAGTTTTCTGACGATAATAGAATTGATTGGACGATAAGGGTCTTGGCAAAACTAAAAGGTGGTGTGGTGTGTTGTCGGAGGTGGACAGGAAGACGGGTATACGGGAATGTAAATGTAGTGCAAAATCGTGGAAGTGGGATTAGAGTTGGAGCTATTTTTGATACCTCCGGTAGTGGGTGGTCTATGCGCCCTTGGCGTTCCTTAGAGCTGTAATATATGAGGGAAGGCTCGAACGAAAGAGAGGGCGGGCGAGACGAGTTCGTCCTTTCGTAAGGATCCGTGGTTTGCCTGAAGTATCAGGGTATAGAAATCCACGCGAATCTGTCATTTTGTAGTGCGTGCAGGATACTCTACATAGGCAATTAGATACATACAACAAAGGTATCTATTAGAGCTAGCTTTGTAGTAGGTTGCACAGACCAGCAAACAAAGCCGTCAAAAAATGGTGCTAGTACGGAGGTTGATAAAAACCCACCCTGGGCGGCAGCCTATAGGTGTCTAATTGCCAAAACCTCATCTCACCCACCAAAAAATTTATATCCCAATATCGAAAAATAAATTGTAAATTCGATACAAGGACCGCCTAAATTGTGGGGTGGTGGTGGTGATGGTTACCGGCAACTTGAACAATGACCTTCATCGCGAAAATAGGGCAGACTTAGAAATAGAGCCAAAGTTATAGTTCTTTCAGAGTTTATAGGTAAAGTTATTTTTTGGGTGCAGCGAAGTTTCATGGATTTAGTCCTTGGGGCCTATAGTTAAGTTTTATGGATTTCTCCCTTTAGACCTCAATAAACAACACTAGATAGTTAGACTTCCACAGTCATGATGTCGATAGAATGGGCTCTGGATGCTCCGCAAGGGCAAGGTGATAATGTCCAAAACATCGGGGTCGTACCGGAACGGGCCAACCACCACCACCTTGTCCGGAGGGGGAGGGGAATTAGGTACTGCCATACTCTAGTTAGAGTGCATGCAGAATGATCAAAACACAAACCACCACCACCCCTGCCATAATTCAGAGCCGCGAGTGTCGAGTGTGCGCTTAACGAGTTTAACAATCTCCCAAGCAAAATTAACAACTTTAGTTAGCCACTGCTCAAGCCATCAACCATACAGCCAACCACCATATATCACAACAAGTAGAGTGAATAATTTCTAAATCTATCACTATTACCAGCATCGCCGAACTCGGGGGCCGCTTTTAAAGATCGCGCCAACTTCGGAAAGCACCGTGAACTTTCGCAGCGTGTCTCCTTTCGTACCCTCTCGCAGCCTTTAACAGCGTCTCTCTACCTCTATATCAAAGCCAATCTCGCTCGTATCCTAGAGCTAGCCAGAGATAATGACTCTCGGCACGCCGGGAGCTGGGGACGGTGCTTAGTTGCAAGTTTGAGATAGGGGCTGGCTGGTGACGGTACTCAGGTGCACTTGTAACAAAACAGTACTTAAGTGTACTTGGAGATGATGTTCGAAAGCTGGCGGGAGATGGTGCTCGGGTGCACTTGTAGACGGTACTCAGACACGGTGCTCGAGTACACTTAGAGACGGTATTCACGTGCGCTTAAAGGTGGTGCTTGGAAGCCCGCTGGAGACCGTGCTCACGAGCTTGTTGAGAGTTAGCTGCCGACGATCTTAAGGTTTTCGTTGTACAATTTCTAAGAGCATGCAGTTTGCACTATCATTAAAGCTCTTTGGACAATTTTAGTTAGCAATTAGTACAAGAACAGTACAGTAGCCTACACCGTGGTTAGTAGCCTCAGTCGTTGTTAACCAGAGTTACGGTGACCTGAGGAATTGTTAACTTGTTGCCTCAGAGATTGTTAACTCGTTAAGCGCTCACTCGACGCTCGCCACCGCAAACTGCAATTTTTCCAATCCCGAAGCTCAAAAGGTGAGACAAGATGTGGATATCAAGCCTGCTATCCCCCGTCAACTACACTCACAAAGCCCATGCCCCAGAGCCCCGACAGCCATTAGCTAAAACGAAACACTCCCGCACCCCATCTTCTCATCCACCCCTTCCCATCCTCTCACTCTGCCGCCAGTTCCACCCTCAAGCCCCTGGGTGAGCTAGAAAAACGGAATATCCACATTGGCCTCACAACTGTCCTGAAAAAAATTGGATGCATTCGGACGGGAAAAGAGCTCAGACAGTGCTCGTCGCCAGTTTTCCTTAAACTACTTTTTCAAGCTCAATATCAAGCTTTATTAGCAAATTCCTCCTCAATCAACTGCTCGATGCGCCCCACGAAAACATTCAAATGTTAGATGTAGGATGTAGTGAATTCACGGTTTACGGCCACAGTGTACTTATAACACAAGAGAAGGTTTAGGTTGATGCCATAATAAATACTTAAAACTATATCACTCGATCTCATGACCCCCACCTCGCAACACCAACGATATCATGTACTTGCAAATACCATTTATCCCCTTAGAAAAAATATGTATAAACCCCAGTAAGCAAGTAACTAGCAGCAGTAGTCTAAAGTATGATCCGCCTAATTTTTTACTCCGACCCCTGTAATCCCTCACCCTCGACCACTCTGACCTCCTCCACCTTCTCCTCGACAGCCGACTCACTCGGAACAAACAAGCCATCGTACATATCTTGTTCAACCTGTAAATCCTGTTCGGCTCCTATGCCCTCATCAGTCTGCTGGAGTTCCTCTAGGCTGACACCCCCACCACCCAACGGCTCAATCTTGTCCCCGTCATCCTCACCCTTGGGTGCTATACTATTTCCCCACAGTGTGGAATTTCCAACGGGATGTTGAATAAATTCGAACCCAGTCCTTGGCAGGGCGATAGGTCCGATTAGAGGTCCGATTAGAGGTCCGATTGCGGTACCCGGGGTAGGAGACGGCGTTGCTTCCCTAGAAGGTGGCAGTTGTTCATCCTCTTCCTCCTCCGATGCTGGACCATTATCGAGCGCCGCCATGATGCGTTCAAATTCAGAACCACCGAGGGGCTTGCTGGAGCGACGTCTGTAGAAAAGGAGATATGCGGCGGGGGTGACGATGGAGTTTGCGTTTGCTTCCCTTACGCTTGAATCTGCGATGTATCAGTATCGAGTGATCTGGGGAGGATCCGGGGAGAGGGGGGGGGGGGAGAGGAACCATCGCAGTAATACCACTTTCCATCCATCCAATTCCTTACATATGCCGTATAATGACCGCCTCCCAATCCACCATAATGATTATCTACTGCAATAAGATCGTAAATCTGCTCCTTCCCATCTGTAACACCAACACGGCCCCCAAGATCCAACCCCTCAGTCGGGCATATAATATGCGCATCAATTTTGTCTCTGAAACTCCTCGAGTTCGAAAAGCGCTTAAGATGGATCACCAAAATATCAGGGCATTTCCAGAGCTCAAATTTCTTGCTTGCTCGTCTGTGCTCCTTACATCTCGGACAATACCACGGATCCTCGGCACTGAGCACTTCCTCCTTCGCAAACTCATCGAGACAGTCCTCCAAGTGAGTACCCCTCTTTTCTTTCTCGGCCCTCAATTGTCTCCGGCGGGTCAACTCGGGGTCCCGAAGGAGAGGCCATGATGTGAATGATCCGCGGAAATCATCTGGATGGTTGCCACCAAAAGTGGTTTGATAGCCATCCTCGTTAAACTCAATAACGATTGCCTCGCCAAGACGAACCAAAGGACCATTGTTGACAGATAGTGCTGGAGAGCGCGATGGAGAACTAAAGATATTCGCCGGCGAGTTGTTGCTCACGTCATAGTAATGGGTATTAGTAGAGGGAGGGAAAACATTTAATGTGGCGTTGGAGTACGCCGTACCAAGCTCCTCATCACTGGAGACCTCCATTGTATCATCATTTGGCTCTGGTGGCTCTATGGCATCGTGGAAGCATTCATCATCCGAAGCCTGACTTGCAGGTGACCGATGACCAGAGTTTCCAGCGGAAACGAGGCTGCTAAACAATGCAGATGGCTGTTGGGGTAGAGGGCTTGGAGTCCTATTCCGGCTGGGTTGCAGACGGGAAGCAAGCTCAATGTCTCCATCTGGAGCATTCCATCCGGCTGGGAGCCGAGCAGATTCCTTCCGTTTGCTGATCTTGATCGTAAATAAGTTTGTAGTCTGGGGGGGCACCCTTCGTTGACCGGTTTCTGCGACAAGGGCTGTCTCTGCGTCCTCCGATGCAGTCGTCGACACAGCATCCCTCATCGAAACATCCACAAATCCGTCTTTTTCCTCATCCTGAATTTCCTTAACTTCAGAAGCATTAACAAGTTCCTCGGGACCTTCCAATTCCGGTTCTTCTTCGGCCTCGAGGGGGTCGTCATACAGGTTTCTGGTGGTAAGGAGCTGGATTTTTTGAACGAGATTCTCCACAATCGCTTCGTAATCATATTGCTCATCTCTGTTCAAAACGGTAAAGAAAGGAACGCTAAATGAATCATCCATGGTGGCATATCTGCGATTGCCCCTCTGCTCTCGCTTCAGATAGACAGGGACTAGAAGTCGCTCCGAGTCTGCCAGGTCTTCGGGAAGGTCATCAAAGTAAAGCATGGATTTCGTCTTTGTCTTAGGGCCTGGCCAGCTTGTTGGAACATCCTCCAACTCATACACCACCAAGTCATCGTTTTGTTGAATCTCAGATACTAACATAGTGTCCTCGAAGTGCTTATAGAATTTATACCTGTAGACTTCCGAAACCATTATCTGTGCACTTGTCAACTTCTATTCAAATTCACCCAAAATAGAGGTTTGTTTTACCTTTTTCGGGTCGGCCCCAAACTTCTTACCCAGGTGCTCCTTCAGCGTAGCTATGTTCGTCTGCTTTGGCAGCTCCACTGCCACCCGAACTGGTGTGGAATGTGTGCCAGTGAAGTCCTTAGGGAACCAGGACACTTCCTTGCTCCAATAAGACTCTATCGGCAGCGGCAACGTCAAGTCCATAAACGGATCAAACGTAATGCTGACCTTTGAGCATTCTGGGCAAACAAGTGTGCTTTTATACAATCCTCCAAAGAGGTCTGCAACAGCCGAGTCGTTCCGCCCTTTATAGATCTCCCAATGTTGCTCTGCAAGTTTCTTGATTGCCTCATCATTACCGACCATATCATCAGTAGAATCCGGTTTCTCGACGTATGGCTTCTTCATGATTCTGTTCAAGTCCTCATGCATGCCATCCAAAAGGAATGCCAAGAACTCTTGTGAGTCCTGCTGTTGGTAACCGGAAAAGGAAGGTCCAAATCTTCCAATAATGGTTTTGAATTCTCTTGGTGCAACAGACACTGGACTATGCGACGCAAACATCATCTTCAACAAGCCAGCATACGCTTTTGCCACCTTTCCATGATGCGCCAGGGGATTTTCGGGGTTTAGCTCCTTCTCGTATTCACGAGCTACTTTCTGGTCAGTAACTCTCCCAAGCCAATAGCAACGATGACGTTCTTACAAAGGAAGTATTTTGACAGTTCCTCAACTGAACGCAGACACTGTAAGGCGGAGTTCATGTAACAAGTATTTCCCAAGTTGCTGAGTCCACACGTTCCCAGAGGCCTTGGGTTCCTCTCGCGACCTCTCGTGGCGAACACCGCTGTCGCCGCCGGCTTCGAAACCACAATCTTGACCGAACTAGAACTTTGCGGGGTTGATGTAGTTGGGAGCTTCTTCTTGCTTGTTGTTGCACTCTTTATGCCGTTCTTTGCAACCGTAACCATCTCCCCGAACTTGGTAGCAGTTTTAGTCGGGGACTCGCTGATCCACTCTCCGTTGGACGATTGTTCTTCTATCACAATCGGCCCTCCACAGGCGAGTCCAGCAGTCCCAAGGCGCAAGTTACCGTTGTAATTGGGGTTAGTGCTTTGGTCTTGGATAGAGATGAGCTCACGATTCTCTGCCGAAAATACATGCAAGTCGAGAATCATCCGTTTAAGTGTTCCCGCCGTATCCTTTGCAGGCTTTTTTGCAGCTTTCTCAGTAGACTCTTCAGTTGATGGTTCGGTTTTCAACATCCAAAGCCGAACCTTCCGACCACTTTCTATACCAGCCAAGTTCTTGACTTTCTTCAAAAATTTCTGAAACCCCTCCGCCTTTTCACCCACAACCTTCTTTGGCCTCAGCTGCTTTTCTTTGGATAGACCCTCTTTGGTCACGTTGGATGCAGGGTCCCGCAGGCGATATATCGTAAACATAGGTGGGTGAAGCTCGATCTGAAGGTTCACCACAGGGCCCCGTTCTTCGCTAGTATTTACAGCCTTCCTCCTGATGACTTGAGAGTCTTTGGCCAACCCATACCAAGAAACAAGGCTATTCCATACGTCTTGTGGCAAGGCCTCAAAGTCCTCTCCCAGTTGCAAATTCTTGATGGGTATGAAGTTCTCGACATTGATGTCATCTGCAGAACTCGAGCTTGCAGAACTGATAGACCCTGGGGTTTGACAGTCAGCAGCGTTCTCCATCTCCGTATTGTTATTCTCCGCGTCTTCCAGAGGTGCAGACATACTACTATCATCCGATTTCCTCTTCTCAATTTCCTCTAATTGTGTAGTATCGACGATGTCCGAGTTGTCGATGGGTCCGACCTCTCTCTCAAGCTCCTCTTTCGCCAACTCTGCCTGGTACTCGGGAAGCTGTGCCATAAAACGCTTTAACCAGGTCCCTGAAATCATGTACATTATCTCGCCCTCAGTCAGAGGCGTGATCTTGCTTCTGAATACCATTTCGACCTGTTCTTCGATAGGTGGAGGTGGCGGGGTAAGCACCGAAGCAGCAGTCGAGGTAGCCGCAGTAGAAGGTTGAGTGGCAGAAGCAGCCGTCGACGAATCCGCAGACACATCCGCAGACACATCCGCAGACACATCCGTAGACACATCCGCAGTCATATCCGCAGACACATCCGCAGACACATCCACAGTCATATCCATAGGCGCATCCGCAGGCACATCCGCAGACGCATCTGCAGACACATCCGCAAACACATCTTCGGCGGCCGTAATAACAAGGCCAGCGGTCTCCGGTGGAGGGATGGCATCCATCATCTCTACCGAATCCTCCCTATTTCTTGTCACCTCAGTGGCATCGGTATCGGTGATGGTGGTGGTGGTTGTGGCCACGGTGTCTGTAGCCATGGTGTCGGTGGTCTTGGCGTCGGTGGTCGTGGCGTCGGTGGTCGTGGCGTCGGTGGTCGTGGTGTCAGTAGTCATGGTGTCTTCGTCCATCGGTTCTGGAGTGTCGTCAAGAGTTGTATTCGGAGGCTCTTCTGACTTTAATCGTTTGGCAGGGGACTGGGATCGGGAGGATGGTTCTTTGCTTATGGGATTCGAAGGTCCCAGGAACGAAGCCGCCTCGACGGTCGGAGGGATCGGGGTTGTCGCTGTAGAGGCGGCATCGTGGTCTGCAACCGGTGTCGTGGTCATGTCGAGATCGTTGTGGTGGTGGTGGTCGTTAGAATCGATTTGAATCGTGGCAAGTGGTGGGGTAGCACGGAGTAACGTAGCGGCGGTAGCCCTATTGAATGTGGTGTGCAAAAAATAGTCGTCCTCAGATCCTACGTCACAATCTCGGCCGCCACAGGGAGTGTTTGGCGAGGTGAAGGTAGATGGGGAAGGAGCAGTAAAGGTGGTAGCTTCAGACGATGGAGAGGGTGCAGGAGAAGTACTGCGGCTGTTGTTGAAGGAACAAGGAGATCGACGAACAGGGGGATCGTCGGTAGTGTGGCCAGTGTCGAATAGTTTTCGTTTAAGGGCAGTTCTGGAAGGATCTACTGCGAGTAGTTGTACTTGTGCTTGTGGTGGTGACGATGCAGGCGTGTCGTTGTCGTTGTGGGATGTGGATGAGGTGGAAGCGAACAGTGACAACTCGTCGCGTGGAGCTGAGGAAGAAAGTATTGCGCCCTCCTGTTGTACCTGTACCTGAGAAACTGGCGAATTGCCGGAGGGCTGGGACTGATTAGGCGTCATACAAAGGGTTTGATTATTGACAAAGGGACGAGGTTGTCAAAGCTCAGGCTCAAGGGAGCCTTGTATATAGAACTTTTTTAGCGACAGACAGCGACAGCGACAACCGCCCTGAAGTGTGCTAGATTCCAATATCAGAGCCAAAGAACAACGATCGCAGGCGCTGGAGCGAAGAAGGGATCCTTTTGAAGATGGTAGAGAGCAGGGAGAGATGGATGTAGAATTCGGGTAGAATGATTCACGACTTCGTCTTTATTCAGCAACGGCTGAGGTTCTGCCTGATTCATTCATTCACTCATTCATTCTTGCGCACTCTCCCAGCGTGTGCGTGCCAACTGTGTGGGCAACGCCGCAAAGATGGCGATGCTTGGAGCAAGATTTCGATGACTCGTTTGGTGATTGGTGTTCTGGACCATTCCTCTTGCTGCTTGCTCTGCCCCTTTCCGGGAACCCTCCGCCCTCCCCTCGCGGTGACACCAAAACACACCCGTGTCGCCTCCGTGGGCATGTTTCACGAGCATTCTGTGGAGGGCTATCTCAGTCGCTTGAGCCGCATCGCATCTATTTCCCCGCTCCCGCCTCCGATCCCCATCCCAAACTAGTTCCATCCTCCGAGCCTCAAAACCACCACACCACCACGACCATGTCGCAAGTCCGCCTCACGAACGACGAGGTACCGTTCTCCCCCAGTCGCATTCCACAGCCAACTAACACACGCCGTCCCCAGTTCTTTACCAAGCTCACTGAGCTCCTTGCTGCAGCAACAAGCGCCCACAAAAACACCATCTTCCTTACTCAGAAGCCTTGTTCGTTTCCATCCCTCCAACCGTCTACCGCCCGCTAATACACGCACGCAGTAAACCCGCTTCTTACCGCTGACGCTGCACCCTCGTCCCTCCTGGTCCGCGCAACGAACGGCAAAACCGACCACTCGAAAAGGCTCAAGATCGCGACCATCGTCGATCCGAAAGATCTCGAAGCGTTCTTTGCGCGCTATGCCGACGTTTGTAAAGCTAATATGGGGAGTCTGAAGAAGCGGGATCGGAAGAAGAAGAAGGCGAAGAAGAGGAAGGAGACTGCTGCTACTACTGCTGCTGCGTGAGGATGGCGTGCTGGTTTGACCGGAGCTTTGTAGATACATGTGCTGCAGAGGTGGGACTGATGGGATCGAGGACGAAACCGAGTGGACGCGGGCTGTGACTTACTACAGATATCAGCATCTCATGTACGCCTTCACAGCGGGCTTTCAACAAGTACGAAGGAAGGAAAGCTCTGTGGGATGCGAGTGAGAATATGTGAATCCTGAACCAGGCAACTACTCTACCGAGAGATGAATAACGTCATCGATCATCAACTCTGGTATGCAGCTTGGAGTGTCATTTGGGTTTGGCTCGCTGGTCAAGGATGGCTATTTTATCATTCGAGCAGTATGCACAGCAACGAAACAATCACTGCCATACACGTCTTTGTGCCGGCTCCTGACTTTCTCTCTATCCCGAGTCTGGACCCGTCCCAACAGCCCCATACCTCTTCGATGTTAATCTAATGCTACATCGGTCCCTCCACCCACAGTCTAGCACTAGCATACCGGGTATCACTCGTACCCATCCATGTGTCTGTAGTAGTGTTATTTTGATTTAGTTCCCTAAAGTCGTCATCGGGCGCTTATTTGAATGCAAAATCGGTCATTTTTTGCAGTCGTTCATTGCTCATCTCTCGGTACAGTAGGTCAGCCCAAGATGTCGAAGCACCGATTTTCATGAGTCTGTCCCACTTTCTAGGCTATCCTAGTAGCCCATCTAACCCTTTATATCCATTATCCTGATTCCTCATAGCCATCCGGATATGAAACCAACAGACCCCCTCTCCCACAAATAAGCATGGGGGCAGTTAACCATGGACGGATATCAATGCAGATCGCTAGAGTGTTACAAGTAAACCGCCCGGGGCAACGTGCTTTGTAGGCAGCAGAAAGATTTCTACTCTGCGGAACTTACGGACATACGGCTATCCCTGTGGACCTCCCAAACCAATCAATTTTCTGATTGTGAAAACGGTCAAGGGGCCATCCATGGGCGTTCGGGAATTAATTACCAGTGTGATCGACTGTAGATCCACCCAGTATCCCACAATAGCGGCCTTTATTGAAGACAACCATTGTTTCGCTTCTGTTTCTGTTTACATATGTATATAAGTACTCACCGGGTATAAAGACGTTGGGCATTCTACCCGCTGACCTCCTTGTCCACTTCGTTTCATGTCAGCGGGCCGTGTTACTCCCCCCCTATCACTATGCTCTCAAACATGGGATTGCTGTAGACTATTAGGCACGTACTCTGCGAACTTCAGGGCACGCATCCCACATTCTGCACATTCCACCCCCCCGATTACTCTTATGCGAGGGGGTGGGCATGAGGAAGGGGCGAGTTCCTACTCTACGGACTGCATTATCTGTGCTGCACGACCCCTGAAGTTGTGAACTCAAAGCCACTTTCGAGGCTTAGGCATCATCATCATCAGTATAGTATTTCATTATTCCGGATCGTAGGTCCGTAGACACCTTATCGAATAGACGCCTCGCATGCAATCTGTCCAGGAATGATTACGTGCAATCAGCTCCAAACAGATCCCACAGAAGCGAGGGCTGAAGGCAGAAACCTGCATGGGAGACAACATACACTTCCAGACTCGGCAGGCAGGCCAGGCAGGTACGTATCACTTTGTTGGTTCTCAGCTGAAAGGGAATCTTGGATGCGGTGGATCAATTGGTGTCCACAAACACAACGCGGGACGGGCCGTCAGGGGCTGAATTTCACAAATATTCATAGAAGAGCTTAATAGTGATATTGCAGCAACATGGCTTAATTGTTTTAGATGCTATACATTGACATCATACCGAATGCTCACGTATGACCTCCACGTCTCTCCACAGCACAAAGCTCAGTAAAGAAATCCCCAAAGCTTGTTTGGTACTTGGTAGAAGGTTACAATCACCGCCAACTTCTAATCCCATTAAAATTAAGCGTGTTAACCACAATTACTATTTTCCTCCCCTCCTCTCCTCTCCCCCTTCCTCACCCACCAAAACCCAATTACATAACCACCATACCCGCAGCAACCACTGCCAAAACACTCAACATTCCTGGGAGAACCATTCCAGCCTTTCCTTCCGGAACCGCCGAGGGAACTGCAGACCCAGACGGCTTGGGGTTTTCGGTAGAGTTGCCAGACGGGCTTGGGTAGCTCGACGCACTGGCGACAGAGGAGTAGACCGACGAAGTAGGGTAGGGGGTCTCAGCGACGGGGGTGGACGAGTACACCGCGGAGGGGACCTCATAGGAAGCCGGGGCCGAAGAGGCAGCGTAAGGGGCGGAGGAGGCGCCGAGGGCAACGGCGGAGAACGCAAGGACAGAGACAATTGAAAATTGCATTTTGATTTTGTTGTTTGAAGGTGGTGGAAAAAGTGTACGAAACGACGACGAAGATTATTATAGGTAGTCGAGAGTAAATTGCAATGAACGAGGTTTCGATGGATAACGAGTGACGAGCCTGAAGAACCCCAAACTCTTTGGGGGACGGTCCCTTTATATACAATGTGTAATTTTTTGCCTCCCTCCCATCTACCCCCTGCCTCCTCGATAAACTAAAATCTTGCGGTGGCGCTGGGGCTTCCATACGCGTAATCACTAATCCGTGCGGAAAGAAAAAAAACATTTATGGAAACAATAATAGGGGGGCTGCCAACAATGTTGCAATTGGATGCCGCCACCCTTTGCCGACAGCATTGACTCAAGCGTACCAGGTACTGTTAACGGTTAGCCGATCGGCTTTGTGGAGATTTCGTCGGATGGGGGCTGGGCTGTTGCACGTTGGTTTGTGTGAGGTGTGCGTGGGCGTTCCTACCGCGGCCTGGATATCTAGAACATAAACAATGTGGCAGGTCGATCAGCAATTGCGAATGCTCTCGCATGATTTTGGGCGCGTGGCGTGGCGTATTGCTGGGAATGAAGATGGCCGGTACAAAACATACCCCGGGAAGCCTTGCTTCCCAGCCCCATTCTAAAGATATCCCATAACTATCGCACAATCAGTTAAAACGTAGTACCAAAATGCCTGATTGATAAAAAACTAGCGAAACCAAGCTTTTGATCTCTCCCGCCACGGCCCGGCCGTCTGCGGAATTTCCTAATTGCCTTCTCCATCCAACCATCACAAAATCATTCCGTCGGGAAACAGCCCAGCCACCCCCCACACAAAACCCCAAAGAAAGCAGTTTGCGTATAGAGTATTTGTTTGGTGGGTTCTTTCCGGTTCCCCGCAGTTCGATACCGATACTTGAGGCAATTCCCCGATTCCCATGAACTCTTCTTTTGTTATGTAAATATCTGATTGTGAATGTTAGCTGGGTACGTTTCAAGTTTCAAACCCCAGGAAAAACACACACAAAAAAACATGCTCATACATACAAGAATCTTGGGGGGTAGTGGGTTTTGGTCTATATATATCGCGATAGTCGTCGTTCTGGGGAGGGTGGAAAACAAACAAACAACACTACACCCAAACATTGCACCTCGCCGGAATATATGGAGGCCATATACACACTCAATGAAGACCCCCAAAGCAAGCTTACCACATCGACAGCGAGCAGTCCAAGGCAGACCAGACAACCTCCAGGTCCCACCCTCAGTTCTTCACCTTCTTGACAGCAAAGCTTCCAACCCCTGCTGCTTGGTATCAACAGCAAAGCAGCACATACCCACCTTCTGCGCCTTAAAACGCCCAGTCTCCTCCGGCAAGTGCGCTGGTAAGGCATGAATTTCGACGCCTGGACAACCTAGACACTTATCCAATGTGCACCCACGGTTCACCAGCCATCACGAACAACACAGAATCTCATGCCGCGCCAATACCACCACCACCTCAAACATTCCTCGCCCTCGCCCTCTGTCGTCCCTCGGAAGTTCAGAGAGAAAATAGGAACCCGCGAATTGACTGGCCACGGATCGTTCGTCGGATCGGTTAGGAAGGAGGGACTTCGGAAGGTCGGGAACGTCGACAAAATTAAGAAAAAGGAATTATTAATCTTTTCCTAGATTCCGTTGCAAATCTGAGATTCTTAGAACCGGTTTTCCGCACCGATCGTGCTCGATCGGAGACGTCTTGCTACTCATATATGATGGGATGGGATCAGATCCCACCACGTCACTCCACTATAAAAACTGCACACCACCACCTTAAGTCGCGCGCACACGTTAAATCACATTACACACATATTCTAGGGTTTAATCGAGTGATAGGAGTATGCACGGCAATAAAAAGGATGATAGGGGAATCCCAGCCGGGTACCTACTAACAGATAAGCGGGGGGCGGAGAGGAACAAACAACCAGTCAATCCATCTATGGACGGCTCACAGTTTCCAGAGCTGAGCTAAAGTACGCGCTCGAGAAGCAAACCTTGTTTCGTCCGTTCTTGGGTGACGCCGCTAAGAGAGAAGATCCGGCAGTCAGCTAAACGAACGAATCGCAGAGACAGCCTATTCAGTGGTGGTGGTGGTTCGCGACGTCTCTGATGGCTCCAAATGAGAAACCGTCTCAGACTTCACTCAGCACGAAAGCGCGACATATGATACCTTCGCATCCAACTGGGCGGGTTTCTCGTGCCTATCTTCTTTCACCAACGACACATCGTAATCACATGTCACCTCCGCATCCCCCAGGTCACAATTGTTTATGAAACCTACGTGGCATCGGAGATTGGATGGGAACATCCAGTCTCTTCTCGGGGTCACGTCTGGGAACAGCAGCGCGGGAGCGGCATAAGTGCGGGAAACCGGTGTTCGTTACCGTACGCGTGGGATGGGGATGAACACAGTACACGGGGGATGTTATGGGAGAAGAAAACTGGGCACGTTCCATCATCGTGCGTTGAATTGGCTAATTTGAAGGCACATAAATGAACGAAGCGAATTTTCGAAACTCCCGGCGGCAGTGCGGGCGTGATATGCCGGATATCGAATCTATGTGTACAACGCCCGGCTTTTTGTACCTCATCATGTAGTGATAGTGGCCGCCCAGAGTCTATCTTATACCGACCGTGTTAAACCAGGCGTCTTTACCTATTCCCGGCAGTTTCTGTGCGAAACATTTCACAGACGCTCATCCTGCCGGTGAGTGTCGTGGCCAGCAAGCACCATCAGCTGGTACAATACTCACTATTGTTTCAACGGCGCTGGTCCACATCATCATCACCGCCAACTCGCCACGCATTGATTGTTTCATCTACTCTCGTCTCCGATCTCCCCCGATCTTCCCGAAACAATAACCGACCCATCTCTATACCTTCCCCCCAAGTGGTGTCTTATAAAAGTACCGGTACGAACACGCGACCCAATATACTAACTCTAATAACCTTCTTTTTCTCTTCGTACACATGCGTAATATCACACCCGAGTGACAACCCATGCCTCCACAATAACCCCCACAGCCAGTCGCACGCTGTATCCCCGCCATGCATCTCCGACGGCCCTCCACGAACAGCGAAGCAAACGCGCATCTGCCCAAAAAAACAAAAACCGCACCGTGCCCGATCATTTGACTATTTTCGATCTGCGATGCCCCGTGCAAGATCCACACACGGCAAAAGCGTTGGAAGAATTGCCGGTTGGACGGATAAACGCGTTATCACGGGGATAGGGTTGGTGGTGGTGGAAGTGATTTCCGGTTTGGATGGCTGTAAACAAGTAAACAAACATAATAATAGCAGGTGGTAAGGCAGGCGTTATGCAGGGCCGAGGGAAACAGGAAAACGAGGCGGCGCGATTTGAGTTCGAGGCGTCAATAGGTGCTTCATAACAAGGAGAACTTCTGTCCGGAACTGGGAGTTGAGCGCAAGTTTTCTCCGGGGGGGGAGAAGCTTCACAGTGCAAAACACTATTATCAACATCTCAATTGTACTCCCGATGTCTTTGATGGTATATCTAAGTTACATACAGTTACTTACATATTAAAATACCAATACCAATACCAATACCCTTCCAGCCTCAAACTCCCATCCAAATCCTGTCCATAGGATCCCCCACCATCCCCCCACCCATCATCCAGTTCCGTAGTAACCATCCTCCGACATGAGAAACCCCAAATCCCAACAATAACGTCGTGTAACGAACGAGCAAAGAGAATTCGTAAACACATCGCAACTCAAGTAAATCAATCATGAGCAGAGTCCCATCTCCTCCCCAGAGAGCACAATCATTACGTAAGTATCCAATCAAGAAAAAGAGTCGTGAAGGAACGTCAAAAAAAACAAGATCGAAAAATACCCAAAAAAACTCAAAGCGAATGTAGAGAGAGTATTAAAAGTTGACCACAGCGGTTTTCAATTACACAAAAACCAAAAAAAAGGCGTCAAACAGGTTGCTACCCCCGTTTCGTCGGCCCATGGTGCGAAAAGTAATCCGTGAATTTCGTCATCGAATTATTAAGACTCCATCCGTCGGTAGGTAGGCATGCGTCCATCTCTTTCAGCAGCCCAACCCAACAAGTTGTATGAAATCAAACAAACAGAAAGGAACAGTAACATAAAGGCCAGTCTTTGAGGAGGAGGAAACGTAACTAGATTAAGAGATACGCTTCCGTGATTGCGAATGCTATTCGCAAAACCCACGAAATAAAGAACAGCAGAAAGAAATAAAAAAGTATGTACGCCGATATAATATTGAATGAAGCGGAAGGTTTGCAAAATAAAGATGCCAACCGAAGGAAAATAAACCGTTTCGCCAACAATGAAATCGAGATTGCCGCTCCAAGTGTAACCATGGTTTAGAGTCATCCATCCATCCGTCGTGATACCCGTCAACCATGAGTCTTCCACCCAAACACCAAAAAAAGGAAAAAAGTAGCCACAGATATATAAGAACCCCTAGAGCCTTCCCGATAAACGCCCCCTTCCCAATCATCATACCTTACAACCCCGCGCCGCTCATCGTTGCCCGACGACCATAAGTGGTAGGCCGGTAGGTGTAATCGCCCGAGCTAGTCTTGCGACTTCCGTGTTCTAGTGCGCCGTAATGCAACTGTGCATGCAACTGCTGCTGCCTCTGCTGAACATATCTGTACGCTATACTACACTCAATATTCTCATTCTTCTCTTTAGGCTGCCCGAAGGCGATAGTTTTGTGGGCCCCACCATTCAGTTGCAGCTTCACGGGGATTCCCGCAGGATATCTCATCGTTAAAGTATCACCATCCGAGTCCGGCACAGTCATTTGGACCAACTCTTCCCTATCATGGTGAGAGCCACTGGATCTCGAGGATCCAGAGTCGCTGTTGGTAGGCTGCATTAAGGTACCATGATCGCGGCGGGTGAGCTGTCCGTGACTGGGAACATGGTTGGGATAATAATCGGAATGAGACCTTGAGTGGCTGCGCATCGGAGGGTCATCGGCAATAGCACATGATTCCATAGCCCGAGATAGTGCTGAGGGGCCAAGTCTGCTGGAATAATGGCCTGAACTGCTCTGGGAGTGTCCACTTTCACGTCGGCGGCTAGGTGCGGGGCCAGGGGTGGCAGTTTTTCGTCGTGAGGACTCATGAACATTTCCTCCAGGCGGTACAGACACACTGCGGTCTAATCCATCTTGATACGTGGCTTGCGCCCATGATGGAGGACGTTCTCCACTCAAGACACGGCTTGAACGGCGTGATGGAGGCTGCTGGAGGGGATAGGATGTATAATCGTCAAATTCATGGAATGCTGCTCCAGCATTTGCTTGTGCTCGCATACTACTGCGACGGTTACTGCTGCCGCCGTTGCTGCTGCTGCCTGTGATTATTGGTGGAGGAGGTGGCATGGAGTTGTAATCTGGATACGAAGAACTAGGCGATATCGGTGTGGTGGTTCGGCCCCAAGCATCGTGGCTGTGGCTATACGAGCTTGAATAAGTTGGCACTGATGACGGTGGACCATAAGGGGAGTATGCAGAAGTGGGACCCGGAGAAGGTGGTATGTTTGTATTCAATGGAGGTGGGGCGTATGCAGAGAATGCAGTCGGTGGACACGTTGAAGACGGTGTGGGTGGCGCCGGAGCCGAAGTAGGGGGGTGTGCAAAATAGTTCCCATATCCAGTTGAATAGGACGAGCCACCGCCACCACTGAAGGTTGATAACGGTCGTGGAGGAGGTGGCATTGAAGTCCTCTTCTTATCACTGCTCCGACTGGAGTCCGTCGCGATACTATCGGGGGCTGTCCCGTATCCGTCGTATCCGTCGTATCCGTTCTTTGGGTAGTTATAGCTAGACCACGGTGGAGACTTCGTGTAGGATCCAGATCCATGGTATGATGAGTGAAGCGGCCACGCCCCACTGCTGAGAATGCTCGGCGAGCTCGGCGATGCTTTGGCGGTATCTTTTTTGCAGTCGGCACAATCACATTCGTCAGCACCCCCAGTTGATGGCATCGTTGGAGATCTCTCTCGTGGCTTTGCATTAGGAATATTCCGCGGCACCGCGGAGGATGATCGATTGAATGCCTTGCTACTCGGCCTTGGAATTCCGGGCGTTGAAGCTCGCTTAAACGCGTCTTGTCGAGCTGTTGAAGTTGGGGCGGGGGTTGGCGGTGCGGGAGTTGTTGATTGTAACGGAGGCGTCTCATTGTTTGGGGTATTCGTCGATGAATATCCGGAATCTGAGACTCCGTCATAACTTGAGCTCATTGAAGTCTCGTTTGAAAGACCAGATTTCCGATTTGTGGCAGCTCGGCGAGTTAAAGGTACTACCTCGGAAATAGTCGAATCATAGTCCTCAACGTAGGGTTGGTGGCTATCTGACGACGACAACATTTTGACGGATGGGTAGAGGTGAGAGACACTGCTGCTATATTGTGTCGGGCCTACTGAGATAGCGAAATCTAGGTGTGGATCGTAACCGCAATGGAAATCCTAGTTGTACAAGCAACCGGTGCTGCAACAAAACAAGAGGGTTTTCCGACGAGATTTGGCGACTGATGAGACGTATTTATATAAGGTATTGTACACTGCCGTCGCTCTGATGCGGGGTGTCAGTACCGTATCGTGTTCGATAGGACGCAAGCGGGGTAGTGGATAGTATTGGATCGTGTTGTGTTGGTGTGGGAGGAAAATGATGGATGAGGGGGCGGCCAATTACTTCTTATACGACGACGACACTCTGCAAGTGAGAACCGACAAAGAATAGCTGATAACTAGGCGAGTCTACACAAAGGCGATGACTCTCAATTGAAGATACAAGATCGACCCAATCGCAGTCGACAGATTTGGTAGCTGTGGTATTGATGGGCGGGACTGCGTGCAGCGCAGGTAGAAGTGGTAGTAGCTGTAGTGGTGATTGTAACTTGTTGTAGAGGATAACGACGATGACGGTTGGCAGGGTGGAGGTTTTGTGGTGTGGGGAGCGTGGGTGTATATAAAGAAATAAAAGCAAGAGTGGTGGAGTGGTGCACAGCGAAGTGGGATGCCGTGGTTTGTGCTACAACCACACTATGGGGAAACAAAAGCCTGCTACTTACCTCCGACTACATGCCTCATACGTCTCCTCCTCCCCCGTCCACTCGCCTCACTCGCCTCGTCCACTCGCGCAACTCTTTCCCAGCTGGCTGTGCTGTTTCGTCTGTCGAGCTGTCGGGCTGTCAACGACTCGGAGGTACCTGTTACTCTGATGTGACATGCTTCAGGTTTGGATCTCCCCAGCAACAGCAACCCTACCACACTCCTTACAATTGGCTCCGTCACGATTTCTCGTTTTCGTCGGTTATTTGGATCACGCAGGGCAGCAAGATTAAATGGTGCTACGAATGATATTGCACCCCAGCCAACCAATGCCCCACAACCGATTCGCCGTCAAGGTGAGCTGTGACTTGGACCAGATGTAGCCTGAAATAGAGTAGAGCAGAGACCTAAAGTAAGTAGTACTACTACCTGCCAGATCCACTGCAGCAAATCCATTAGAGCTAAAGTGCATACCCTCCCCCTCTACTACACATGTTCTACCGGCGGATTGATTTACGCAGCAGCAGCTCTCCAGGACTCTTCTCCCGGCGGGGGTCCAGGCGCAACCATATCCTACAGGTCACTCACTCAACCCGAACAAGTTTGGACAGATCTTGCCATTCTAACTTGCTCACATCCGCCTGTCCTGTCGACGTGGCAAGCGTCGGTTGGAAATGGTGGCAAAGTCCGGAAAAGTATGTGTGGATGGCAAGTGGGTATGATGGGCGACGGCGAGTAAGGGTGTCGTTCTATGATCTCCATCGTTCTTCCTTGACAATCGCATAACCACAATTCGTTAAACACCAGTCTTCGTCAGCATGACCTGCACCCAAATCCATTCAACCATAGCACAACTCCTACGAGACTAATTAGGCACAGGATTGGTCGTCGCACCGCTGAGAGTTTGTAAGTTTGTTTAGTCGATTGTGGCAGGTAGATTATTGGCGGCATTGACGGCGTCTACAAGGGAATCAATGCCCCACGATATGTCGTTCATCCTAACTCAAGGGGTATCGAGGTGCATCTCACCAGTGCTGGAAACCGATCAAACCCTAACTTCGATGTCTTGGTCTTTACGCTTGCTAACTAAAAATACATAAGCTCTCTCACGGATCGTTGCGAACCCCAGTTTCCCGACTCCATTCGGGTCTCCGGAATGCACGAACTTCCGCTTTTCCTCTTTGTCCGCCATTCGGCTCAAGTGGAATAGGTCAGAAGACCGCGCGCAGTAAAAGAAATGGGACAAGTCCGGTCGGCGGAACCAAAGGGTGACAGGAAGAATCTTAGTTGAGTCTCGTCCTATCAAGAGGGGCGGAACCCCCCATCTCTGTCGAAAGCGCAGCATCATGAGATTCTTTTTTTGGTCACGTTAAACGGCGCCCTGTATTTCCATCAACCAACCAGCGTCTGTATCTCCTTCCTTACAAGGGAGGTGCCCGGCTTGGAGATGCCGCATACGTCTGGCTAGAAGGGGAAGAAGGCTTCTGGAAGAAAACATCCTCCGTTAGCAGCCGAACACCGTTTGTCTCGTGAGTTGGCGACTTCTGCAAGGCACGAAACCGCCGCAATGAAAGACGCGACCGACATCGCGAAAGTATAGAAAAACCAACAACAACGACCAACGACGGCAACAACAATTGACGGCTTAAGTCGGCAATGCACAAACCTACAGTTTCTTTTTTGGTACATCGCAACGCGTGTCCTCTCCTGTCCACACCATGCATCACCGGGGTTAGTGGATCAAAGCGTCCCCGTTCCCCAGTGTACACACTGGGATGAACTCTCAGAACTGCCGCTTGCCCGCCTCGCCTCGCCTCAACAAGCCCGCAACACCAGCCACGTCAGTGGCATTGACTGGAGTACCAACATCGACACATCCCACGTTACATGTATGTACGGGTACTAGTGGGATGTGGAGGCGAGCTTGAATGGAAGGCGTGCATATGTATCGTTCCGCATCTAACAAACTGCAGTTTCTCCTTCTCAACAAAATTATCTGGGCGGCCAGCAGCAGGGGCGTGGGATAAGCCAAGCATGATCTCGATACAATACATATCTCGGCCGCCGCGGTTCGCGAGGGCAGGAAAGAGTATACCATGCTTGCAAGTTCATCCATGCATAACGCTTGCAGGTCCGGTATCTTTCAGCTTTGAATAAAGTAACAACTGCTGTTGCAGATTGTCACCTGTCATGGCCTTTTATGGACGCGTTGTTGCGATTCCCACCATCCCCGCGGAGCACTACTCCAAGCGTCCGAGGCTAGCGGATTTAAATCAGGACTTCACTGCGACTACCGTACATATGTACTCTACTCTATAACCCCAGCCCTGTCTCCAGCCCAGCCCAGCCCGCCAGCCTCGTTGTGGTCGCCGCTCGTCCACCAGAATGTGTACCAACTGTGTGCCGATTTGTGATGCGCTGTTTTCCAAAGGTTTCGGATTCTTAGGCTAACGGAGGTTGGGGATCGACACGATGATGAGATGGCGGAAGCGATGAGTGACTGGCGATTTGGTTCAGCCAACCACGTGTGATCCAAGCGGTTGGTGTTTTATCTGGTGCCGATGACAACCAACAGCGAAACAGAATCAAGGTTCTGGTTCGGGATGACAGCGGCAATGCTTACTCCACAAGGTCAGGACGAACGACGTGGTGCGAGTGAGCGAGCAAGTGAGGACCCGATATCCTTCATCGGCAGCGCCCGACGTTTCAATTGATTCGTTTACAGATATGCGATTCAAACTAAAGATATGTAATGTACATGCGATCGTCGATATACTTGAGTGCCCTATCGCGCAATAGCCACTCATAGGTATACCTTAAAGCGTGGTTTGTGCAGTGAACCCTACTTTGCAACGCTCATTCGCAACCGCAATTGTCAGTACGAACTCTGTACTGTCGCCAATAGCAAATCTCAACTCTCACATCTCCTCGGTTGGAGTTTTGCATTACCCCGTGTACATGTACATACATGGGCTTAATCATAGCTCAGCACTCTGTTTCTAGCCTCGTACTTCATAGCATTAGCTATCCACCGGATCAACCCTCAAACTAGTCTGGATTCTAGATATCCATTTCTCTATTAGCTCCGTTAAATATTCTACCCGACTCCACGTCTCTGATGCAAAGTTCGCGTACCGTATAACGGGTTGGTGTAGATAGTGGTAGTAGTGCCACGATCGATAGCTTCGTGATCATTTTTGACGTTCGCCATTGCTCTGGGACTTGCACCTCACTGTGTTCAGCGGGGACGCCCTGAAGTGTTGGTTCTAGGCTCTGCAGCGTACGCATAACCATTCCTTTCGACGGGATTATTGGTTGGTTATTGGCACTTGCTGCAATGTACGTGTGCTTCGCCCTCGGGCATTAAGGCTTCTTGGACATCCGCCCAAGATTTCATACATACACGAAATGAGCATAAAAAGAGCTCTTTCTGTTTCTATCATTTACTATCGAAACAGATAAGCCTTGCAAAATGACTTTATCATAATTATGCGAGACCAAAACGGCTGCGACGTCACTTCTCCCTCTCTCCTTTCCTCTTCATTCTATAACCCCTCACCCACAATCCAGCCAATGAATATTAATGGAGGGCGATGATGACGATGTTTTTTTTTTGCTCTTCGGAAGGACAACCAACCTAGTCTCTTATTCCTCCACCCACTCACATCCTCACCATAGCCTGACGTGACGGTCATTAACAACACGGTGCTTCTGGGTTGTGTGGGTTCGAATAAGGATGTGGGATCCCTTTGACCTGAGGCCAAAAACTGCGCCTCCGAGACACAATTCATTATGGGACAACAAATCCGAGCAGCTAATTGAAGCATCACCACCTCACTGCGAACCACGAGCTCATGCAAGATTGGTGTTGACATCCAGACTATGGATTCCGGGCTGCGATGTCTAATCGATTATCGATGGTGTGAAGATTCGGGTATCTCTTGGCTAAGTTGTATCATCTACATAAGTACTTAACTGCTTTGGCCTTGGCGCTGGCGGATTGGACAGTTGTACAGATGTCACGATACATACCAAGTACTGCCCCTTGACATATCTCGAGATTCTAGAACCACGCGATGGTCTCTCACAAACAAGTACCAACTAGACTCGTTATTAATATATGCGAGTAGAGTAGGGGTTTTCTGTGACCTACTTGTCCACCCATCATCGGCATTGCGAATCCCATATCCCCCCCTCTTCCTTTCAATAGACTTTGGTAGAACGGTTCGTGACGGCCCGAACGGGCGAAGATATCATCAACGACGAAACTCTATTTCTATCCAGATTTGCTTCCGCACCGAGTCAAACGGGTTTCATTTGTTTAGCCAATGTTCACTGGTCGGCTCCTAGCGGAACTTAGACTAGTATATCTATGCGTGGATATATATACTTAAATTAAGTAAGCTGTACGCTTTTCATCACTGCAAGACATGACAGTACAGCAAACTTGTTTATCGCGGCTAAGTCAATAAACATACGTCGACGTATCCCACCAATCCCCTGATACTGCTACACTCCATCTCCAGCTCACTACACCCCATCTCTAACTCCCCCGACCAAACAAATGTGCTGAGATCCCCAAGGACGAATATATCCCACACAGTTTATCCGTATCTATCGTTCGCAGCCTGGTCTCGTATGCAGAGGAAGGTCTGACCGGAGTGAACGGAATGTAGCCTCACCACTTATCTCGATACTTCCTGTAGGGCGATACACCACCACCACCACCACCCCCTCCTCTTCGCGACCCAGACTCCCACCGCGTGCCTGCAAAAGCCACCTTGATTCATCAGCCATGCAATCGTGTGCATGACAGCTTTTCCGGCAGTGACGTGGAGAGATGTGAACGGAGGAAAAGCCACCAAGGGCGCGCACGCAGCAGCTCATGCAGTAGCTGGGTGGTCTCGCCTAATTGTCTCGCCGTTCTGTCTATCAGTGGTATTGTCCCACTGATCATATATTCCCATAGGGTCGTTGGCTATACATACGTAGTTGGGAAATCTACGTAAATGCAGTCTGCCCTACAAAAGCGGGGGAGTGTCAGTTGAAAAGTAGTAACGAGAGGTATGTACAAGAGACATACATAGGGTTACATGTTCCTGTGTATGAACCAGCGCTCAAAGAGGTCATGCATTCAGCGAGCGCGAGATTAATAAGAGGTAGTAAGTGTTGAATCTGAGGGACGTGCAGTTGCAGCAAACAACCCTGTCTTGGCGAGAAAAAAATAAGCCCAGCTGCACTCTCCCATTCAGAAGGAGATATTGAAGGGGGTAGTCTCGAACGTGGTACACTTGAGGGGGGAGGGAAGGGGGGGATACGAAAAGAACGTACTAAGGTATGTGCTCAATCTCTCGCCGGAGCTAAATCTGACTTTCGGCAACACGCATCGCAAAAAATGTGGGGAAAATTGGGTGGTGTAAAAAAAAAGTGTGCAGACAGTTGTCAATTACGATTGATGGAGGGAAGTTATCCACTTCATATATGCAGTAAGTCTGGGGTGCAGGCTGCGCTATGTATGCGGCGGCCCCAGACTAAGATCTGCAGCTACCCGTTGAAATCTACACAACTACCGTTTAACATCCGGCAAAGAGAGCAAAGAGAGACAGAAGGAGATTATGAAGAATGGCACCACGTTCAGCCGTAGACCGCTCACCGGTGTTTGTCCTGTTGTACGCGCGATATCCGTACCAATCGTATGATATATATACTGGGACAGGAATACGTGAGACATTTGCAACGATCTTTACATCGCAGCAGGCAAGGTTTACCGCTTCAGATTGCCAACGGTCTGCCGGAGACGCATGAGAATCTTAAATTGGATATATCCACACAATGCAGTGCTTGTGTTTCATTCTGCCGCTGCTGCTGGCAGCGTGTAAAATGACCTCAAACCAGGAGCAGTGTTCCATGAGCTGTGCTTTTTCAATATAGGGTTTTAAGGGGACACAAAAACAACTGGTTGATCTTTGTTCCGGACCCCGTGAGACGACGTCGTTTGCGTGGTACTGGACGATGAATGATGCCAACTAGGTAAATCCACATACTGAATTTGGTGATACGAGTGTTGACATATGAATATCGTAGCAGACTAAACACTAATGTGTTCCTTCTTAATCACCCACTGCATCATCTTCGTCTTCTGCTTCACTTATCGCATCGTCCCGTCTCCATCACTATTATTCCCGCCCTCACCGCCCTCACCACCCTCATCCCCATCACTGTTACCATTTCTTTCCTCATCTTCCTCGTCCTCCTCCTCCCTAGCCTTCCTCATCACCTCCTCCAGCTTCCTCCTCCTTCTCTCCTTTGCCTCTTGTGCCCTTCTCTTCTTTCCACCCCAGCTAACCTTGACCGGCTCCAAATAATTACCTTCTTCCTTAAAACTGCTCGGATCTTCCCGCAGCCCCTCCTTCGCACTCCACACAATCCCCGTCCTCCCCGCATTCCCCGCCCCGATACCCAATGTGCGAAACTTCATATCCCGATCAAACAATTCCACACATTCCTTAGCCGCCTTTTGCAGCGGCTCTTGATCCCACCCTTTAATAGCTGCCATCCCCATCACATGACTCCAATCTCGTAGCGTCAGCATAGTCATCCGGTCCTTTAGACGCACCGCGTATTCTTCTGGCGTCGCAATATTCCGTTTCTTCTTTTTCGGGACCCTCTCTTCCTCCGAGTCCGAACGGTCTGGCATCGGCCTTGCAGCAGTAGTATCCGGCGATGTAGGCAGTTCATCTCCCAACTTCGGCATAATTTTAACGCGGTCCCACTTCCTCTTCGAGTCTCCTCCCTCCGTACTCGGAATGAGCCGTTTGACATAATGTTCCCTCTCCTGGTGCAGCCCCAGCAGCAGAGTATCCAGTCTCGCAATAACATCCCTCACCACCGGTTTTACCAACCTCTCACTCTCCTCATCATCGTATGCCGGTTTTAAGGCAGGATTATTTCTCACACGAATCCGCTCCTTCGCCTTCCTCAACACCACCGCTGTCAGGACTTGCTCTAACATCTCGCTTGGCGCCTGTTTTCCCTCCTGTCTCTTTGCAAAAGTCTTCTGATCATTTATCCGTCTCCTCTGCTGGAAGAAAACATTCCCGGGCAGATGTTCCTTCTCCCTTGGCACGCGGTGTGCGGGTAACGGCCACGCAGTCCACTGCTTAGTGATGAACCGTTTCCGGTTCGCAATAGCCGGATCCACCACCTCATCATCATCCAAATCTTGCCCTTTCTTCCTTTTCCACTCCTGAGACATGAAGGCTCCATGCGGATGCAGCTTCTTGAGCACATGTGCCTGCAATAGGTGGTTTCCGATATTCTGATGCGAATCCCAGTCCAGCGCTCTGATGATGCCAAAGAATGGCTTCACCGACGTCTTGGTGTCTTCCGTATCACCCCAGCGGTGGCGCGTGTTCTCGCCGCCTGAACTGCCACCGTAAAACTCTTCGTCGTCATCATCAGATAGTATATGGGACGCCGAGGCGGCGGTGTGGTAATCGGAGGTTGATGGGGAATTGGGGTTTGTGGTTGGGGTAGGGGTGGAAGTAGAGGAGCGAGGAACAGAGGACGCAAGCGGGAGGTCGGGGTTAAAGATTGAGGTGCGTACCGACATGGTTGGTGGTGTCGTGGTAAATAGAACATCAAAATATGACGGTGTCGCGCTAATGTCACGCTAACTCTAGCGCAACTGCTGTGAAAACCCTAACCTCGCTACTAAATCTCCAGAGACTAGTAGACGTCTATTTCTTTTGGCTAACGCGTAAACCCAAGAATCTCGGAACACAAATAGAGGAAACTAGTGATATTACAGCTCAACTAGAACCCACGGCATATGCGCTTAAAACAAAATTTCGGCATTTTCCGCCACGGGAGTGATCCGGGTGAAGACGGATGGCAATGGGTGAATGTGGCAGGAGACCGCTCAGACCAGACCCAAATGCTGTGTTGCTAATCCGAACGCGATGGTAATTGAGCGTGGTTGAGAAGGGGGAGTTTTCCGGGAGAGATGGTAGTGCGGGGTTCCGACGTACGTACGCCTGCTGGTCTTCGCAAGGATTGTTAAACATTAGTGTAAGGTTTGGCAGCGAGAAATAAAGAATATCAGCGAAGACTTCGTATGTGACATATCCCTTGACCAGGAGAAATCTAGCGCGCGAAGACGCAGGCAGAACTGCATAATATCTGTGAATTGCTGCATTCTTATGCATGATCTTTCTGCATATTTCGTTCTATCTTATCTATGCATACTTATCTGTGACTGTCGAGGGTGTACCCTGAAACTCACCAGTCTCTGTGTGTATAAACTACCGCACGTACTTTCTCTTCTCTCTCCATTCAATGGTTAACAACATCAGCATCCTTCAAGGAAGTTTCCAAATTCCAAGCGATCATGTGCCTCTTGATCTCGCCTTAACGCAATTCTACACACAAACGGATATCACATATGATTCATCAAGTACCAATCAGTCCTGAGCAGGCGACCCTGTGTTTGTTGGTATTTCAGTGTTCCGCTTCTTTCAGATTTCGCGAAACGAAGGTAGAAGGACCTGGGTTGATAATATCGGCACTACAATACCAGTGACCAGTATAAAATGAGAGCTTGGAAGGCTGATGCTCTGTGGATGGGGTTAATAATTCTTAAGGATGGGTGGGCTGCCCGCTAGGACCCGAAATGAGTGACAACTCGAGCCGGCAAAAGCCGAGTGAGCGCCTGTGTGACGAATGTTTGCCTGTATTCCCATTCGTTGGCCGGCTCATGCACGTTCCCCAGCCTACCCCAGCCACCCCCGCCCTCCAAAGTGTTGTTTATTGTTTGACTCAAAGCTTTATCTCCATCGCCCTTTTGTCATGTTTTGTCGTGACAACCATCTTCCTCACTACGAGCCGACTTACAAGACTAGTTCAGACATCACAAAATGGCAGCCTGCAGGCACTGTGGTTCCTACGGTATCAACGACTACGGCGGTTGCACCGGCTGCGGGGAGGCTTTCGAAGATATCGAATCCCTCACTCTCACCGAATCCCTCACTCTCACCGAATCCCTCGCTCTCGCTGGCTCTAGCTCTAGCTCTTCTGAACCAGCAATAACATTAAAAGCCTCCACCAATGATTTTGCAGAGTATCACTGCCTTTTCTCTTATTTGAACATTCAATGACTAACCCACAGATACATCAACAGCCAGTTCACCTCCTCGACATTCCAGCTGCTGATCGGCCCAGAGAAGAAGGCATTCAACCTCCACAAATCAGTGCTGCAGAGCAAGTGTCCATACTTCACCACTCTCTTTGGAACGCGGATCCCTACTCGCGAGATTGCGGAGAACTCGGTCACGCTTGATTCAGCGGTGGATACGGTGGATGCGTGGAAGATGTGTATTCAGTTCCTCTATCTCAACTCTTACAATATGGTTGATGAGGAGAAATGGACGCAGTGTGTTGTTAATGCGGGGGTTTATGTGTTGGCGCAGAAACTTTGCATGGAAGCTCTGAAAGAGATGGCACTGGAGAAGTTCGCGGATTTACTACAGGGAATGTACCAGGGGTCATTTGCGCCTTCTGGGAAAGAAGTGGCACGGTTAGTAGAGGTTGTGTATGGCGGTACGGAAGACCATGAGGGGGGTGAAGACGTGGCAGAAAGTACAGCAACCCCGGTGGAATGCGCGGAAGAGCCAAGGGGAGGCGACGAGGGAGGCGACGAGGGCATTGTTGGAGAACAAGAGCGGAATCAGGAGACACAACATTCAAAAGGTCTGCATTTCACCCCGAGCTACCTACTCTCCCTCTCCTCTGACGTCAAATGTAGTTAACTTCCCGCCTGACCCAATGCGAACATTGGTGGCGACGTATGCGGCTTCACGTGTAATGATCTTTCGGCGAGACAAAAGTTTCATAGATGTGGTTCGATTCTGGGGTGATTTTGCTGCGGATCTTGTGCTGGGGGTGGATGATGGACCAATGTTGGATTCGGGCACCTTGAACGATATCAAGGCTCGTACCCGGATTACCTGGGGGAACTCGCGGAGGACAAACTTCTTTGGCGCCTAAAAACCCTCGGACGAGCTTGGGCGAGTATTTGCACAGGCCCGAGCCTTACGCGGTGGAAACGTATGGTAGCATAGTCAATCTAACCTCTGGTGAATCTTGTTCGCCGGTGAGATTGTGCGTATTCCTGGTACTATTTAAGAAATGGTACATAGACCCACTGACCAACACCGACCGTTAGCATAACCTCTGCTGTTGTATCTCCGGACTTGGTGAGTATGTGCAGAACCCGAATAATGCGGCTATCCGCAAGGTACATCCTCTCCCCCGGTACTTTTTTCTTTCCTACCTAACATGAATCATTGGGATTGGAAGTGAATATGACATATGCTTCTTTGTGCGCCAATGCCATTACTTTAGTGTGTTAGGGAAGTAATCTCGGAGCTTAGTCTCGGGTTGTTTTTTGTTTTTTTTTGTTTTAATCATACTGTATTCACTCTACTTAGAGTATGACAGTCCCTTAATCCCCTCCGCCTCCGGGCTGGCCGGTTAGATGGCGGAGCTCCACTCCTGCTACCCGTCGTCCCCTTTAGTCTCGGGATGTGTGGTATGTACATCCAACGTCCAAGACCATGGAAAAGAGTCCACAAACGCCTCTGCAGCAGATCAACACCGCCTAACTCCCTCGCATAGACACTATGTACGTATGCTAGATTGCAGATAGCATGAAGACTATGATTACCAAAATCCGAAGCCTTGTTCGTACATGACATAAAATGACACGCGGGCGCAGGCATATAATGACATTTGGTCTAGATATGCACCCTGACGTACGCCTTTGTATGTGCATGTATGCCTAATTTAGTGTTTTTTACCCCAGTCAAAGTCACCACAAGTTCGGTCTCACCGATTCAGAAAGCTATAGCCACATCTAAAACGGACCCAGACGGTACTGTATGCGGGTCACCTTTGTCCTTTGTCCTTGTTCCCCCTCTACGCATCGTGGGGTCATGCATTTCCCACAATTTTTCGGTCCCGATCAACGATCAACGAGTGACTAGTCGTGATTTAGAGAAATACGTAAAGATTCACCTACTCATATGACTATATATTAATCTGGCATCCTCTGGCGTACACAGACTTACAGTAGCTTGCGATGTATATGAAGCGTTTTAGAACTCGTTCGTCACATCATAACAGTGATTGTCCGGCACTTTGGCTCCATAGGAGAAGTCCTACCTCGTAAAGTAACGACTGCAATCAAATTATTTGTATGCCTAGGTATTCTCTGGCCCTTTTTTGCTGCCTTTGTTGCCTCAGGCTCCTTACCATGCGTGGCCCGCAGGAACTGGGGTACCTTCAACCTGCATGCTTCAGAGCTTTCACCGATTGACCAAAACATCGCGAATTTCAAATGACTCCGTCTACTAGTCTGCACAACATATATCATGGAGCGTAGCAGCCCCAATCGATTCCTTGGTCGTATCAAATCGCCTAAGTATCCTGCACACACTATAAAAAATACGAATCAATCCAAACTCTACGGCAAACCACACTCCGAGACATTGGATTCCTACGCAGTTGGCAAGGGTGCAAGGGTTTCAATGATCATGATTTTCTGCGTGATGATGCATGGAGGAATTTGTTGCTGCGCGATGACCTAAGTACAAGAGGGAGCATTGGCACTAATGAGGTCAGAACATACCAACTAGATTCCCTACTGCGCGATAACGACCTAGACTGCCGGTGAACCATCTGCCATTGCCACTGCACGAGGTGTTTCGCATGCCATTTGTGGCTCAGATCATCTGGAGGCCCGGACTCCCCAGGATTTGTATGATAGGGCGGGCCGTCCGTAGACTGCCCGGGCGGACGTCATGGGACGCAGCAATATACACCCACTGAATCCCGTTGTTCGCGGATATGCCATCCTCATTTCTCACGTAAAGCACCCCACCCACCGAATGAACATACACAGGAGCAAACCGTTACTCTAGATCCGGGGCCATACAAAAAGAAAAGGACGTTCCTGTGTATCCCGAGCAGCTGCCGCGCCAGTAGCAGTGGATTGCATCATATTCCTCAGTCCTCCGTCCGAAGCAGCTATTCTCCCCAAAGCTACCGTATTCTCGGAAACGTGGGGTTGGCCTAGGCCTTAAAAGATTCGACGCCACCACTGACAGTACAGGATTGCGACGACAAAATGGTTGGGTTTGAGAAATTTGTGGGGTGTTTTGCAGCAATCCACTCGAGCCCTGCGCATTACATTCCATGGCCTCTCTCCTACAGTAGCTCGTGAGCAACATTCTGTCAACCGTAAGTCTTGCATGCATGAATTCTCCTCCTCCAATTTCTTCTGCAATCACGCACCTCGTTCGCACACATGAACGTCACATATTGCAGCCAAGCGCTCGGTGTCTCTTGATTCTCAAGCATTCTTCAGCTCAGGGCTCCCTTCAAGACAAGCCAAGAGGCTTATCGCGATAATTCTTACAAGTCAAAGCAACTTAGTAACACACGTAAGTAGATCCAAGCACAGTCATGTGTAACCATCTAGCTTGGACACGGAAGGGCAGTTTTAAGGTGGAGATGGAGTAAGATCTCAGTATTGCACAGCCAAAAAAATACCAGCTTTCACACTCGCAGAATTGAAAAAATATACACTCTCATGTCCCGCCAGAATACTGACAAGATAATAAAATAAAAATTTATCTACAAGAAGAAAAACAAAAGCATCCGAAATCCTGATGCGTAACTATGAACCGATAACACCTCTTCCCATGCCAAAAAAAACCAGTATACAAACATCTTATCATAATCATAGCCCCGCCATCATTCCACATCTCATTCGGAAAAGTCGTATCGTAGTGTGTGCATGATCATTATTGATCCTCGTCCAGCTTCATCCTGAAGATATCCCTCCGCACCGAGAAGCCCTTGAACAACCACTGCGTGCTGTGTCTTCCGTACTTTTGTAGAGTGTTTGCGCGTGTAATACCGATGGAAGTTGGTGGGGCTGGGTGGTTTGTTTCGGTACGCTGAAGTGGTCGCGGTTCTTCGAAGGAACCTGAGTCCGTACGCTGTCGCTGAGACAGTGGTTCAAAGAAAGGTCTGTCCACATCTGGAGAAGGGGGCGATTCGACGATGCGGTCGACGTCGTCGTTGGTGTTGTTTGTGGTTGTCGGCGGGATGCTTGAGTAACCGACTGGGTCTTCGCGGGGGTGTGACATGATGTATGTGTGATGGATTTTTTTATTTGAGTGGGTTTCGAGCGTGTTTTGGCTTGACAGTTGAATTTGTTTTCCGAACAAAAAAGCTTCGCGAGGAAGGGCTATCAGAATTTAAATAACCGTTGTTCGCGCACCATCCCCCTCACCATCCCCCTCGTTCGACTCAGTAGATAATCGGTTGCAGATGCATATGCGTCACCATCCCAGTCAGGATGTCTGCCTAGAGTACAAAGCGTGTAGAAACCTATCAGACCTCATGCAAATATAGTACCCAGTTTGTATCGTACCACATACAACAACCACCCTTCCAAACCACACCGCAAAGTTCATTGTCAAATTCCGAAAGATTCAAATCCTGAAAGAACCATGAAGTTCAGAAGAAAACTAATCTACCCACGATACGATAAGACGATAAGACGTTTTTCACGTCAGGAAACGTAGACAAGGCAGACTGGAACTGAATTGAGTTTAAGGTTGTGGACCCTTGTCAAAAGTTTCCCCGGATCAGACGGCTTCTGAATATTCTGACTCATGCCTGCAAGGCTGAAACGGGGCTCAAAATAGTAGTTATACCCTTGACGATATCGGGCCACCCTTACGACGTCTTGGCCCGTGAAAACCCGATATGCATTGCGTTTATCACTCTCGGGATGCCGACGAATGGGCGCCAAACGCTGGTTTCAATTTGGGGTAAATATAAGCGTGGGAATCTCGACCCGGTGAACGAATAGATATTCCGGTTGCAACTTGACGCATCTGTTTACTTCCTCCGCCGATCTCATGCAGATTATCGATTGAAAGTCACCGGTAGGGCGGTCAACGAATAATGCAAGGGCGCCCAACCAAGAGAAACAATCCATGAGGGACCCTACCAGTCGGTTCCGGCGGTAACGACAAAATAAAAAGCTTGTGTCAGTAAGTACCAGTAGATAAGTATGTAGCCTCAAATTGCAGAATGTTTTGGGCAGATACCGTCCTGCGACCGTCAACGGCTGCAATTCCACACTTCAATCGCTGGATACCTTTCATGCAAACGGCAATAACAAACTGAAAATATATGTGGTCACACAGCATACGATGTGTCTCGGACGCCCTTCACGTGACTATTACACCAATGTGAGTCTCACACGTACGTGGCACCACTTAAAGCCGAGAAATCTAATGATCCGCCATCTCTGGCGATCAGATTGTTTCGGTCCAATCCTTAATCAGTTGGATGGGCGATATAAGGTCGGTAGTCGGCATGGAAATTTTGTGTCAGAGAGTCGCCGAAACTCGATCGATGGGAAGCCCGTGCAGATACGATGCATAAACGAATCGATAGTGAGGGGAGGCCTTATCGAGATATCAGAGACCGCCGGCCGTGCCTGCACCGGTTGGCCGTGGTGGTGGGATCGTCGGCTCGTATTTTATGACCGATAATTGGGAGGAATAAATAGCTTGCGGAGAAGGTGTGAGTTCTCTAGGAAGGTGATCGAGCATTCAGACATAGGTGATACTTTATGAAGCGACCAATGATGAATATGGAACCGAGTGATCGAATGATATTCTTTGAGGTTGCCCCCGCAAACAAGCCCGTTTGCTGGCTGTAAACACCCATATATGATGGATACCGATATCCAGGGAACGAGAGCAACTATTTCAGGTTGATAATAAAACGGCTTATCTGGAGTTGGACCTCTACCGCGATTCGCGTCTTTCTAGGGATTAAACTCCCCGGTAGAACCCGATGAATGTAAGTTGTGTGCCCCAAAAGTTCGGAATCCAATGTCAGGAGCACGATGTCGAAGAACGTGGTAGTGGCAACAAGTAGGATGCTTCCAATGCTGCAATTCCAAACCTGGGGAGAGTAATCAGTCGTCGAACTTGGGCAATGGTGGGTGCGGGGATGTGGGGGCTACTCACAGTATATCATTCGGTTTAACATCTAGAGATAGAACAAACGCTCGTTATAAGACAAGACCAGAGTCAATAGCACATTTCTGGAAAAATATATATCGTCAAGGTCCATCTTAAGTCTTAAGCTTGTGTTTTGGGTCACCTTATAAGACTCCCGAAGCTGTGTTGGAATGAAGGAGGAGTGGTTGATATGAGAGAAGAGACGCAACTGGGACGATATCCAATGAAGGAATAGATGATAAATAATATGCGGAGAGCGTATGGGTACACGCTCTATTGTTATTTTCCTATCCTACTCTACGTCAGGAACATGTAAACGCGGCTTGCAGAAATCGAAACACAATACCTTCAGTCTTTGTTATTGCTCTTGCCATATCCCTCTAACATTAGAGTATTGAGAAGTGGTAGCTCTCCGACAGAGGTGAAGCATCGGCTGCATCGGGCTCGTCAGAACTCCTCATCCAGGTTGTCATGGTGCCAGGGTAACAGGAATTACAAACCCAAGGGCTTTCAAAAGCAGTCATTCCCCCTAATGTAAAGAACTTAGGTTCTTTCTCGATTTAGAGCCTCGGATCGCACACTCGTTGGTGGGGAACGCTTAATGGTTTTTAGGAGCGGTTATCATTTGTAAAACTGATAGGCGAATCTACTAGGACACATCGTGTAGCGGGTGGTTGAAGACTAGGGGAGTAGTCATTCCAGTATTACTAGTTACCAGCAACGATACAGTAGTGTGTACGATTCCCATAGGGACGGTCTGTGTCAAACTTAGGAGGATGATCGTAGCGGATCTGTAAATCGGTAGCAGTTGGCGACATGGCAGGCGTTTATTAACAGCCCTGTTCCTTCGACTTGAAGTTCAACCGAATCTAGATACATTCTGTCAGCTACTGTTTTGCACGCACATCAAGTCTATTGCCTCTGAAAATTCTAGCGATCTATCAGTGATCCGGATCACGTTACGAGTGCTGGCTATGAGCGTAGATTTGGTGGAGTATATAACGGCGTGAAGGAGGAGTTTCAGGTAAGTATAGAGCAAAGCCTTCTCGATTTGGTGGAAGTTGGAGATGGACTTTGATCGAAGCTGGAGTTAAGACTTGAAAACACGTGCCCCGCCCTGATGTGTATGGCTCGCAGCGCCCTTTCTCTCCAGCTAGACTCCAAACATGCATATGATGCCTTTCGGTAGGCTGTAAACCAATTTGGCACGATGCATTGGTTTGATGACAGTAGTGGGGTGCAGGAATTGAGCTGGATGACTCTATCAATCGACAAATCGTACCAGAAGAGCTTACCAACCCGATTTCGACCATAACCACGCACTCGGGATTTGGGCTGTGCAAAGATCGGACGTGGGGGCAGGGTAGTTCGACACTAAGCCAGGGATATTTCGCTCATGGCGGGGGAGGGAGGAGAAAGGAGGTCAGTTGTCGTAAACGCCATTTTACTGTACATTTTCATGCATTGCCGCCTCCAGCTCGAATAGAAGCACAAAGCATCATTGGATCGCAACTCGCTTACACTCGTGGAAGGTCTCCGGTAACCGTCTGAACCAATGAATTGCCAGCGCTGAAACATGCTCAACCACGAGATATCGATGGAAAGAAGTATGGTAAGCAGGCGGGCTGGGTTCGAGATTGGAACAACTAGCTTAGGCCGCAGTTTGACTGATTTACTTGGGATGTTTCTGCTGCAGTAAAGTAAGCTACGAGGATCCATGAACTACATCGTACCAGCGGATCGTTTGGAGGTTCAAGTTTGTAAACAGCCGGATACCGCCAGGCCAGCGGCGACTCTTGGGGGTGTAAGACAGTTTTTTGAGGCGGCCGGGTGCATAGCGTGCCGGAGAATGATCCAGAGGGTATTCTTATAGACTAGCACCCTCGCAGACCGGTAACATCGTTTTCGCCCTATCTTCATTTGGTAGATATCATGAGGGCATGACTGCAACTATTCGTTGGAGATGAAAGCCTGGGTCATGGCGAAATGTCACAAATAGGGCAATACGACAATGTTCTATTCAGCCTACCGAAACAACGACCCGTCACTTACGTATTTCCTCATAGCACCATCTGGATGGTTATTATGGCTCTCTGGAGTACAACTAGCTTCACCGTCATTCAAACAAACCTGTTATACCCCACCCGTAGGTGGGGGGGCGCCCAGATGTGGGATGTCTTTCTTCCGGTTGGAATTCAAATTTTCAATGTTAAAAATGACGACGAAAGAGCTGGAGTACAGGGTATTTGCCTGCAGAAGTTCGGCGGGGTTCTCTAGGTCTTATCTATCACTTTGTGGGTACCCCGAGTAGATATGCATATTTAATAGGGTTAACTATAGCTACCATCCTCTGGGCGTTAGCCTGGGTTCACGATGAAGATTTTCTGCCTTGGAGTGTCTGAAAAGAGATAGAAGTTCGGGAGTTGGTCCGTTAGTATGATCTGGCAAGTTCGTTCAGCGTGGAGCCGTGGCGCCCTCTACAAGGTACTTCTCGCCCGGGAGCACATGTTTGAAGACACCTACGTAACGAGTCACCTGAGGAGCACCCAGACTACCGGAGCTCAAAATCGCATCGGGTTTCAAGTAAATTGAAATCTCCAGGAAATTTTCGAGCTCGGGCAATTATAATTTCTAGAAGTTGCTTCTTTCGGGGCCCGCAGTACAATTTAGATGCATATGCATTTGGCATTCCGAGCCATTGTCAAGGCGTCCGTACGACCAACTCTTCGATATGAACTCTACCCTGGAACCGAATGCAGACAACCTAATGCACTTACTATCTACCTGCAGGTTGATCCGGGATCTTGCGATTTAGGGCCGTTGGTTGACATGCCGTTTGACGTTACACACAACCGTGAAATCGCCTGTAATATATCCGCCGCAGCTAAGTATATGTGTGGGCAACTCATAGCGGCAAGTGTTTCTTGCTACTGCCAGTGTGCCTCGGGATTATATGTACATTCATACGCTCACGGCAAGCCATATTAACTATAGTCCATTGTCCCCTATAGCCTAGGCACCGTCGGAGCGGAGCATCGCACAGTCCGAAACAACTGCAAACCTAAACACAGTAGTGAGGTCCGCTAGAATGGTATTTGTCTTTACGCAATAACTCTGAACTATCGTGATCACGTATGTGCACTTTCTATTTTTCATGCTTGGACTCCCTGGTTAGAGAGATATTGTCATTATTTCATTGCGAGGAAATGCCGATATAGGCCTTCGGGACCACATAACTATTGGAACGCAGCCAGGAGTGCCCTAATTGGCAATGTCTCTTAGCAGCATTTCCAATCAACTCATGCACGTTGCGTAGTTCGATGATTCAAAGTATGCTGTGCTTCCACCAATTGGTCAAAATCGTCAGCTGAAGTCCAACAGGCCATGTCAAAGCTTCAAGGTGGAGGCGGAGTCGTAATAATGAAGGTTTTATAACGCAGTATATACCTGGGTATGTAATGATAAAACATATCGAGATCTGGCAACCTCGTGGCTAGCCAGCCAATGATTGCGCTGAAAGGTTAAATCTTAAAATAGATCCTTGGGATGGGTGGCAATGCCGAGATCTCGTCCCGGAGTTGATGTCTCGTTTCGACTGCTGGGATGAGCTGGTTACGTTTGTAAACCAACTCTCGGTACCCAAAGTCAGGGTTGTTACTGTATCAGCTACCTGGAAACATAGTACCACCAGGAGCCATGACACCTGAACTCGCCAGGAGCGGCTGAATCCGCGTCTGCGCCTTGCAGCTGTGCTGGCCTTCTTTCCCATGATCATGATGCCGAAACGCTCGGGAATCTAGGAAAGCGTACAGGCGGCCAACTCAATCGGCCTTAACCAGATCTATTAAAGCCGTCTTGGTCGGTTTTCTTTCCCATTGGGTTGTCGACACAGACTTAGTGGCTGGATCGAGAGTTTAATTTCAAACGAAGAACTAATCAAGGAAACTTGTGCCGACTTTTCCTTCTGCGGCCGATGTGAGGAGAATTGACATTTACAAATCGGGGGTGGGCCCGCGCCCGATTGATGACTCGCTTATTGACCAGGAAGACGGTTGGGGAGACATGAACGCGTGTTCCGGGACCTTGCATGTGTGGGATGCATGCAAAGACTTGCAGCTCTGAGAGGATCCCAGGTTCTCGGGTCAGACAGGACATTCAGCGGACTTTGCTTGTCTCATGCCATGATGCTGTGCTCGAAAGTTTACGCCACCTAATCTGTGTGCCGACGGCTAGCGGGCGTACTGGCGTCATGGGAGTGGAGAAGTTTGAGGTCCTTAAGCGGTGGGCTCCTATTGGCATATATGAGTGTCGCCATAGCAGCCCTCATATGCCTCATCACCCACACCCACTGGTTGAATTTTGCAATAATTCTCTTCATTCATTCATTCTTGTTGATCTATTGCATACAGATTACTGGTTGAAAGAAAAATTACGGCGTCGATCGTTTCTTTCCCTCTGCAATTGACGAAGATAACTCAATTAAAGATCTGGACAAGGCGGGGATCGCAACTCCGCACCATTGGAGACAATTACTCAATATCTCGTCCCCTGCAGATATCGATTACATTTGCATTTAAGAGAAAAGTACCGGAGGTTTGTTTCAGATTTGGTGATTCAACTGTCTTGGAGCTCTGTTTCGAGTGCTTTTGTATAATACGATGCCATGCTAACCTACACAGAACTGGTCTGCAAGTCACAGTTATCCATCTTCCTACGAATTTCTTCTGTGTTACGATTACCTACGGCAGTCAGATTTTAGCCGGTTACATATAACGATACCGGGGTTAATCTATCAAGCCCGACCATTCTTTATCTGCTGCAAGGGGCAGGATTACAGTGTCAAAAGGTCTTACTGCTTTTGCTTTTCCTTTGCTTCTCTCTTTCTGTATGCTGTGTATGATGAAAAGCTGTTTTGGTCATAATACCTGCGCTCTTCATAACCTTTGTGCAGGTGGGCGGTATCATCAATATTTGCTTGAGTTTTCTCCTGCTTGAGGCTTTCAAGTTCGAGAAAGAAGCAATCTTTCACTTCGTTCTGACCCCAACTCCAACCCCGCCTTTGTACATGGGTTGCTGGCGGCCGCTGTTCGGTGTATATACCACTCCCGCTGCTCTAGGGCTCGGAACGGAGCTCTTGTGACGAACGACAGATCAACCATGGTCGATAGACTGCACGTCTTACATTTCAAGCTTGTTTTCGGGTTCTACGGCTGTAGTCAATTGACGAAAAAGCAACGGTGTTTACCATGCCACCGGTTCTCCGCCCAGAATTCAGGAGTTGCATTGTTCCAAGGATCCCAAAGGTTTCTCCTAGATTGACTGCACATAGCGGGTCGGTACGTTTTTGTACAGGTGCACAGGTGCTCCACCCCGCCCACTTTCTCTCCGGAATTCTGCAGCTCCTAACGCGTTTTATGTCCCGAGGAAGCCAGTGTTGGTACTAGTCCCGAAACTTGCTGCGGGGAAACGGTTTCCAAACCTTCTAGCCGGGTTGAAATGGTTCATTAGGTGGTCGGTTCACCTTTCTCGGAATTTAGTGCATATGATATGTCGGTATCAACAGAAATAGCGTTTGATATGATTTCGAAGGATTGCAACACCAGAACGCCTCCGATGTACATCATGGGTCGTGCAAACAGCTGTTCAGGCATCGATCCACTTGCACAGTGGTATCCCCTGCGAGTAGAGGTATAATAGGGTCTATACGTCCTTGAAGATGTTGTGCCTGGCACCTTCATACAGCAAGAGGAAGAAAATTCGACTACTCTACCACTCCTACCACTCCTACCACTCCTACCACTCCTACCACTACCAGCTCACTGGATTCCCTGCCGCCGTATCTGTTGCGGTGCACGGGGTGCTAAAAGACTTGCTGTTGAGATTTGTTGTACGATACCAAACGTTTGATACGTTGTTAACTGGAACCATTTCTTCTATTGTTCTTACTTTTGCCTTCTTCGTTTAAGCGGTTTCTGTGCATGTTCCAATTTTCGTCTGTTGAGTTCGTGTTGCTAACTCGTATTAAGTCCAAAAGTAGGGTCTCCAGGGGGTGGAAGCAAACAAGGCGGCACATATTAAGCACCGTTACCTCGCCTGTCGGCAAGTTTGAGTCCTCATATTAGACCAGCAACCAATCCAACAATCGAAACAAGCGCCGTTGGAGCCGAAGGCCTGGGCCACGAACGACCGAAACCCAAGTCAACGTTGCAACTCTCTATATCTGAGAACGTACCGACGTTTCCAGGATTCGAAGCGCTGGATAGTATCGACGCTATTTTAGAGGGAGGATGAATTCACAGAGAACATATTCGCTTGAGGTGGCGGTTCAGCCACCTGCTGTTGCAAAAGCAGGGGTTCCTTTATATCCGCCGTTGGTTGTCCGAGTGCATATTTATGACGCATCGGGGCATGAGATCCCCGGAGAAGACGAACTGAGTGGATTGTTCGCTCAAGCTGCACTTTATCGAGAAAGCGGTAACCCACCACCGTTAGCACCGCCTGATATGTACATATTGTCAGGCCGTTTGTCCATGTCACTGGACTTATTGAACGAACCTTGCACCGCACCTTCTCACGGGGTTCCACTCAGCCAACTCCAAGGAAGTTATGTTTTATTTCCAGACATCACCATCAACCGACCGGGGAGTTATAGACTGGGCGTGAGTCTTTTTAGAGTGGAAGGTGGAAGGCGGATGCTGTCCTCAAATGCCGGAACAATGAACGGTACCGGTGGTGGAACAACCTTACTAGAGGCAAAATCGAATGTGGTCCACGTCCAAGAAGGCGCTGCTCCCAACCAATTAGGTAGGTTGATGCCTTCATACTGGCAGTGAGTCGACATGGGGTTGTATATTCATTGCTTATGTAACTTTAGACGCTGCCTCGCAAGAGTTCCTCAATCATTTGCGGAGTCGGGGTGCAGACGTCCCGTCAGCACCTCGCCGTTAGCCTTCGTGCTCCCATTCGGGACCAAAATGTGTGGCCCGGCTTCCAGGATGTCGATATAGGAGGATTGAGCGCAGCGGTTGGTTGGACGGAAAACTGTTTATCTCGAAGCCTTTTCTTGCCTTTGACACATCCTAGATTTCCTAATCCAGCACAATTGCTTCCGTGTTATGCCTTTTTCTGAATAATTTTGGGCTATCGTTTTAGCTTCCTCTTCATTCTTTCACAACAGTTTGCTATAAGTCTTTTTACTGGGGGTATGGAAAGTAAATTCGGCATGTTTACACTCGTTCATCAATCTTGCACCGGCATTTACCCTATTCTGGCTCTGGAAATTTTACCTGAAAAATAATTTATCGCAAGTGAGGAACATGTCGTGACGTCAAGACTGCGCTTGTCCCGCGGCTAAACCCCTTCTTCCGCTCGGAGCTCGGGTGATAGATTTCTATGACGTATGCTGATTTGCAACGCATTGGGTTTGAAAGTCGTTCTTACCTGTTGTCTCAAATACGAGGGGTGGGTATACGAAAATGTCGTGGGGGCAGGGTATGGGGGCCAGTTGGACTTGACTAGGGTAGCGGCTGACTTTGTTGCAATTGACTGTATATTACGGTGTTGAGGGGGGGGGGGGTCTGTAGTATATATTTTAATAGGATAAAATGAAGGAGACGTATATATTCTCTGGAATTTAGCGTTAACGGACGCTGGACCGGCCATCCGGGTGATATCTGAAGAAATTATAGACTGAGGGTCCAATATATAGCAGGGAGATCTGGAAATATAGTGCTGGAATAAAGTTTGAGGCCATCGAGCTCTAGATTCTTAAATGTTGATTGAACGACAGTCGTCGCTGGTTGGCCGAAAAATCATGACTATTTTACTCGGGGCAGGCAATAAATATTTGGACGTTCCTTTTCAGGTAATCGATCTTGCTGTCAGGGTGTTGACCAGGGGGGAGATGCTAAGCCAGAAGTCAAGTGCACGCCTGCTATGCTGTTTCTGGTGGAACTCAAACCGGATTTTACCCAAAGTTGCATGTGATATATATTACCACATCCACCTGGGACCATGTTTGATTAAGAAAAATGTACACAGGCGTTGATAGATTTTCTTTCTGTTACGGATGTGGGCAGGGTTACCGGAGGCTAAGAGCTCAGAGGACGAGGCGTAGAGTCCTGGTCGGTTTATTATAGGGGATGAAGTTTTATTTGGGTAATGGATGGAGGTCATGACTTTGCTTGTTTCCTTTGGTTTCGAGAAGTGGCAGGGAAATGGAGGAAATGTATGTCATGGCCGCCGAATACAATATGATTACAAATAAACAAAAATCTACCTAGGACTAGGCAGGAGAGGCAATTTTATACTCCGGCTCGACTCCGGACAGTCACTTTTTGTAATCATTTCCATACCGTCACTTCTGACTCCGAGTTTCATTTATCCCTTTATAATGTTCACCAGAAATAATCAGCTATGCTGTTGCCATCACACAGAACTCAAACTTGTATAGTAAAAGCAAAGAGCAGAGATGTTTTTTTTTGGGGGGGGGGGGGTCCGGGGGGTGCTAGTAGAGTCTGGAGAAGACAGTTTGGCCACCAGGAATCCTTCATAAGAAACTAATTTCTAGAGACTTTTGGTTTGGCCGATATTCAGTACTAAACACCCTACAAACCATGTCAACTCGTATTCCCCGAACAACCTATTTTGACTACTGCTGCTAGTGATAATTCCCCCACATTTGTGACAGCCGTCCTCATATCTTCTTAGTTGAATCTATTCAAAAAGTGATATCTGCCATGTCACAGTGAAATATACAGTTGTTAATAAAGGTCAAATGTTTTACATCAACTGAAGGGAATATACGGGTACAGGACTATGTATTTTCTCGGGGCTTTGCAGTGGTGATAGTGAGCAAAAACTATTGAAGAAAGAAAAGTAGTATGCGTATTCTTTGGTATCACATACCTGCATTTACCTACTTAACCTCCCGTTCAAAAACAGTGTTGGTTGGAAGAAAGAAAGAAGGGTAGCAGTAAAGCTCGTGCTCTTACATCGTTCGAAATAGCAGAACGAAGGGACAGGGATCAAGAGCTAACACTGTTTGAACCGCTACCTTGATGCAGCTACTGGAAGTTTGAGTACTGCGATTGGCAAATGTATACAGGGGAATACTGCAACGGAGTATAGCTCTAGAGGTGGTTCTTGTATACTAGGTGGTCGCAGGGCTTGTACGGGCTGGAGATGGGAAAGGAGTGCTACTGTCAGAGACCGGTATTGGCAGGGTGGTACAAACATGCAGGGACGCTCTGGCAAAGGTGGACTGCTGAATAGTCTTGATTAAAACAGCACTGAAGTCTGAGTTGGAGCGGTCTTATGTATCTGATGCTAGCCTTAATGAAAATGACCGAAACTCGGATAGTCAGAAGTGACGGCGTGGAAGTGACTGGAAAATGACTATCCGGGTTATACTCTCCCGCGGATCTAGAGTGAGGAAATATGATTAACACTGTTAGTCACGCAGGAAACCTAGGCCCCCCCAATCAAATCCAACATTAACTTTAATGGCTTAAATCCTGTCCGAATATAAACCGTAATATCGTATAACAAAAACCCTTAAAATAGACTCCTTTTCAAACAATTGTGTCGAATTCTTAAACAACCTCTCTTAGTGTATGAGACAACTCCATCTCAAACCTCTTGAGCCAACGGCCCTTCTCAAAACTCAGCTATCATATCCGTCCCCGGCTGGAAGTCATCAGGAGTGACCCCATCAAAGAGCGAAAATAAGAGTGAAAATAAGACATCGCGTGCTGAAACTGATGAACCAACGAGGGTTGTGATAATGAACGTAGCCTATATCAAGGCGGAGAGAATGTAATACTAGTGATGATGATGCTGCCTAAGAGCGCTATCGGTGGATTGACACTTATTAAATACTTACGTACACGGGGTTCACAAACTGGAAATCCAGCATCCGAACTTGTCAAACTACGAGATTTAATCCCACCAGGCAAGAGCAACATTACTCATTCTCACGCAGATGCAATAAAGACGGTGTAAAACCTGTGATATGTATACTTGGCATCCTAGCTGCTCCTTAAACTTCAATGCTCGGTATCCTATCACTACGCAGAAGGCCACGACTTCGTGTATATAAAGTGACCGGTGGGTAGTCGTAATACAGGAAGGCGAGGAAGACTGTGAAATAATACATAGATAGTAGCGGTGACTTGACAAGGGCCCGGAGATTGTTCCATGCTGAATTCGAGGTGGGTTGTTGAGCCAACTACTTGCTAACTATCAAGTAACTCCTGCAAGTTTTAATAACTTTAAATGGGTAGAGCTCGCATAAACTGACCAGTTCGTGGTCGGAACACAGATAGCTATTCTACTTTACACAACAAGGGATAACGAGTTCAACCAAAGCTATCTGACAGACCCTATCTGAATCTCTACTAGTTTTAGAATAGAAACCGCAAGCCTTATTTCCAAGATTCTACGGGTACGTACTACACTACTGTTCCCGTCATCGGGGGAAGTACGTCAGCTGTCAGGAGGGAGTGTACTAAAAAGTTTTGAGTGCGTTTTTGCTCTTGAGCATTCGGAAACCGGAAAAAACTGTCAGCCTAATAAATTGTACTTTCCTCGTTGACGGGTAACTACAGTAAATGGAGTGCTCGTCAAGTCTTCGGGCACCCCTCCCCTGTTCATGATTAGATGACGCTGATAAGATTACATCTCAGGGAATAGTCACCCAACTTGATGTTTAGTGTATTGCCAAGGGCATTTATAATTGGGTGTCACACCTCATGCATACGGTGGTAGTCGCGCCATTGAGAGACACGCGACCTCGCGACAACTTCATCACCACCGCCAGCACTACAACTACACTGTCACCCCCATTATCAACAGTCTATCTCCTTAATCATTATGGCACCTACACAGAATCGGCAGCGTACAAAGGTCACCAAGAATATCCGGCCATCACGCTCCCGTGTACTAGCGAACCAACAAGCTGCACAGAATCGTGGGAATATGAGGTAGCAGGCCATCTAATATTATAATCCACAAATACGTAATTATATTGGTAGATCTGACGCATGTCGCTCGCAGGATTACTACTGCCAGCGTGTTCACGAGAAAGCAGCGTTCGGCAGACAAATATGGATGGGCAGAACCAGATCCCGCTGATGAGGACTGCTCCCAGAGAGATGAGGATGAAGAGGTGGACCAAACAATAAATGGCTCTGGTTATAGCGATGAGGATGATGGTGTTGGCAACTTTAGCGATTCTGATATTGAGGAACTAGCAAAAGTACGACATCATTTATGATCCTAGGTTGACTACTACTGACCTCTGAATACAGGTTGGACAACGTACGAGAAACGACTGGCCCTCCGGGGCACGCGAAAAAATGCAGTCGATAATGGTGGAGTACAAATGGTTCGGGTTTTTGGTCCTGATGAACGACCACAATGCGATATCATCGTCAGGAAAATGATGAAGGAAGTCCGCAAGATTATAGGCAATGCTGAGCCTGATGAGAAGCTCCAGAAACAAGTGCGGGTAAGTATCTAGCCATCTGCATCTCATTGACGTATGTTGACCACATAAGGACTTTTGCCGTAATACCAAGGTCAAGTGGCTCAAGCAAGACATTCTGACAAAGACTTCTAACGGGAATTTACTCTTTGTTGGAACATGGGACTTGACAACTGGAAAGGCATTGCCACGGCCAAAGAACGCTTGCGATAAGAGTACAGTAACAGATCTCAAGAAAATCCTTGATGACTTAGATGGCCTGAGCGGACTCGACTTGGTAGAAGCCATTGCAGTTTGTGCCAGTTTCATTGGGAAGTGGATTATAAAGATGCCAGAGCTTTATTCATAGGTTAAGACAGCATTGTAGTTTAGGTTAATATGTCCACTGTCTATTTTGGGAATCTTCATTATATACATTTTTAGTCGATCTCTATTTCAACTTTAGTTTAATCAATTGATACTAGGGATAACCAGTATAACTATGACTCCAAGCATCGGCAAAAGTGCAAATCGAGCTACGCGCACACACGCAGCTCATAGCAAGCTTCCCGTGGACCCCTGCGCGACGCGCAGTCTATAGTCATCTATAATCGATTCATAGAGATGTGCGCGTGGGCCTATGGAACTATATACGGCTGGCGGCCGGAGATGGACC
>Ga0307515_10001401_pt1 | contig 54557 bp, 47 predicted proteins | sample 17_EM_MG_FD_194513 | JGI IMG/M metagenome (GOLD analysis project Ga0307515, IMG submission 194513) | Populus trichocarpa ectomycorrhiza microbial communities from riparian zone in the Pacific Northwest, United States - 17_EM | ecosystem: Host-associated > Plants > Roots > Unclassified | place...
GAGCGTCTCCTCGCCCTGGAGCAGGATCGGGTACTCGGGGATGCGGGAGCGCAGCTCCTCGGCGGCGAGTTGGGCGCCCCGCATCGAGGAGAAGAGGCCCAGCGTGCGACCGCCCGCCGCCTGGATCAGCTCCGTCAGCTCGTCCAGCATGTCGGCGCGGTCGCCGTCCCGCGCGGGGCGCGACAGGTGCTTGGCGACGTACAGGATGCCCTGCTTCGGGTAGTCGAAGGGCGAGCCCACGTCGACGCCCTTCCACTGCGGCAGGTCGTCCCCCGCCGTGCCCTCGGGGGCGAGACCCAGGGATGCCCCTACGCCGTTGAAGTCGCCGCCGAGCTTCAGCGTCGCCGAGGTCAGGGTCACCGAGCGGTCCGCGAAGAGCTTCTCCCTCAGCAGCCCCGACACGGACATGGGGGCGACGCGCAAGGAGGCACCGAAGCGGTCATGGCGTTCGTACCAGACGACGTCCCACTCGGAGCCGTTGGTGACGCGCTCCGCCACGTCGTGCACGGCCTCCACGGAGGCCAACGCCTGCTTACGGACCGCGTCCTCGTCCTGCACGGACTTGTCGCGGGTGGCGCCGATCCCGGAGATCACCGTACGGCAGGCGTCGCGCAGCGCCATGAGGGCGTAACCGAGGTCCTCCGGGATCTCCTCCAGGCGGCCCGGCAGGGCGAGCTCCATCAGCCGCTCGAAGCCCTCGGCGGCGGTCTGGAGCTGGTCGGCGGCCTTCTCGTTGGCCAGCTTCGCGGCGCGGCGCACCGCGCGGTTGACCTGGCCGGGGGTGAGCTCGCCGGTGGCAACTCCGGTGACTCGGGAGACCAGTTCATGGGCCTCGTCGACGATCAGCACCTCGTGCTGCGGGAGGACGGGGGCGCCCTCGATGGCGTCGATCGCGAGCAGTGCGTGGTTCGTGACGACGACATCGGCGAGCTTGGCGCGCTCGCGGGCCGCCTCTGCGAAACACTCCGCTCCGTAAGCGCACTTCTGGGCGCCCAGGCACTCGCGGGAGGACACCGAAATCTGCGCCCACGCGCGGTCGGAGACTCCGGGTGTGAGGTCGTCGCGATCGCCGGTCTCGGTCTCGTCCGTCCAGTCGCGCAGCCGCAGCAGGTCCTGACCCAGCTTGCTGGTGGGGGCGGCCGCCTCGAACTGGTCGAAGAGGCCCTCCTCCTCGTCCTGCGGCATGCCCTCGTGGAGCCGGTGCAGACACAGGTAGTTCGACCTGCCCTTGAGCATCGCGTACTGAGGGCGGCGGCGCAGCAGGGGATGCAGCGCGTCGACCGTGCGCGGCAGGTCGCGCTCCACGAGCTGGCGCTGGAGCGCGAGGGTGGCGGTCGCTACGACCACACGCTCCCCGTGCGCGAGCGCGGGCACGAGGTAGCCGAGCGACTTGCCGGTGCCGGTGCCGGCCTGGACCAGCAAATGGGAGCCGTCGTCGATTGCCTCCGCGACGGCTTCGGCCATGGTCACCTGGCCGGGGCGCTCCGAACCGCCAACGGCAGTGACGGCAGCATGCAGGAGTTCGGGGAGTGAGGGCTTCGTCATAGCCCGACCACCCTACGGGGCAGGACTGACAACCGGGCGATCAAGGCTGGAGGGAGGGGGCGGATCAAGACCGGGGGCTTTGGGATGGGGGTTCTTTTTATTCGGGTGGCGATCGGGGTTGGTGGGGATCAGGTCGATTTGGTTTCGGTGGAGATTGGTTTGCTCGGTCGGCGGCTGGGTTGGTTCGAGGTGGGCGTGGGTTGTTGAGGGTGGGTTGTTGAGGTGGGGCCGATCGATTCGGCGGCTCGGGCTGGTTCGGGGGCTCCGCGGGGGCTCGGATTGTTCGGGGATCCGGTCGGATTTGGGTGGAGTCAGTTGGGGGTGGGGTGGGTTGGGTTCGGTCGGTGGGACTAGGTTCTGTCCGGCGGATCATGGTCGGAGCCATAGCCTGATGGCTGCGGTGGTGACGGTGCCGTGGAAGACGTAGGCCCTCTTGTCGTAACGGGTGGCGACAGCGCGGGAGTTCTTGAGCCTGTTGATGGTCCGTTCGATCTCGTTGCGGCGTTTGTAGATCTCGCTGTCGAAGCCGGCGGGCCGGCCGCCCTTGTTGCCGCGTCGTTTGCGGTGGGCGCGCTGGTCCTTCGGCTCCGGAATCGTGTGCTTGATCTGGCGTCTTCGCAGATAGCGGCGGTTTCGGCGTGAGCTGTATGCCTTGTCGCCGCTGAGGTGGTCGGGCCGTGTGCGCGGGCGTCCGCCCCGGGTGCGGGGAACGCGGATGCGGTCGAGGACCTCGATCATTTGTGGCGCGTCACCGCACTGACCGGGTGTGACGAGCAGGGCCATGGGGCGGCATCCGCCTTCGCCTGCGAGGTGGATCTTGCAGGTCAAGCCGCCCCGGGACCGTCCAAGTCCCTCGTCGTGGCGATGGTTTCGGGGCGTCGTCCTTTTTTCGGGACGCGCGGCTTCTTCTTGCGGGCACCGGCCGCGTGCTGATGGGCCCGGCAGGACGTCGAGTCCACGCCGACCATGCTCCAGTCGATCCGGCCGGCCAGATCGGCGTCCGCCTGGACGGCCGTGAGGATCCGGTCCCACGTGCCGTCCGCCGACCACCGGCGGTGGCGTTCATAGACGGTCTTCCAACTGCCGAAACGCTCGGGCAGGTCACGCCACGGTAGCCGGTGCGGACCCGGAACAGGATCCCGTTGATCACCGTGCGGTGGTCGTTCCACCGGCCACCGCGCTGCCCTGAAGAAGGCAGATGCGGCTCCAGCCGCACCCACTCCGCGCTCGTCAGATCACCCCGCCCCATGCCGAGACCAACGAGCCGGCAACCCGACAGTCACATGATCCGCCAGACAGAACCTAGTCGGTGGGTTCGGTCGCCGGGGCCAGTCGGTCGGAGCGTGAAGGTCGGTCCGACGACCGCCGAAATCCGATTCGAGGGAGTGGGAACCGGATCGGGCCGAGCGGTGTACCAAAAGTGATGGCGCTGCCACGTGGCGCTACAGCAGATCGCGCAAGGAACGGTCTCGGACCATGAGAGCGGCCCGCTTGCCGGGCAGGTCGACCTCGGCGGAGAACCGGAAACCGGCGCTCAGGAAAGCGGACACGGAAGGGGTGTTGCGAATGTCGGGTTCCGCGACGATGCGGGCGCAGGTGGAGCGCTTGTCGAGGACGAGATCGGTGACGGCTCGGAGGAGAGCGCCGCCCAGCCCTCGTGCTCGGTCTGTGACGTCACCGATGAGGAGGTGGATGCCGGTGTCGTGCGGTCGGGCGGGGTAGTGGCGGGCCAAGGGGTCGAGGTCCGCCCGATAGATCTCCCAGTAGCTCATCGGGGTGCCGTCCAGCACGCCGAGACAGGGAACGCTGCGTCCGTCGCCGGAGAGTTGGGCGTGCAGGTGGTCCTCGGTCAGCGCCTGAGGTCCGGCCAGTTCCCAGAACTCCGCGACAGCAGGGTCGTTCATCCAGCGGTTGATCAGTGGAAGGTCGCGTTCGATGCGGACGGGGAGGAGGTGGAAGGTGCCTGCGGGTGTGTGGGTCGGCCCCCAGTCGCCGACGTGGTCGAGGAGGTCGTCGCCGGGCGGGATATAGGAGTTGGGCGAGATACCCAAGGCGGGCAGGGCCTCGGAGTCGGAGTTGGGTGGGAACACGGGGCTGGGCGGGAGCGCGAAGCTGGGCTGGGCCGGGCCTTCCGCGCGCTCCGCTGGGTTCCGGTGACCGACGGTGTCGGCCTCGTCGGAGGCGGCAGGATCCGGGGCGGATGCGTGGTGGTCTGTCGCGTCGTGAGCTGCCGCACGGTGGGCTACCGCGTCAGCCGCATCGGCAGCCTCCGCCTCGGCGCAGAGCGCGATGAACTCCTCGGGCAGGCGGAGGTCGAGGGTGTCCTCTCCGTCCGCATCTGGAATCTGGCTCGCACTATCGGTGGGGCTGGGGGCGGAGCCGGGGACAGTCGCGGTGTCGGCGTTCACATCGGTGGGAGGCACGGTGACGCTCCTCTCAGGAGATGGGGTGGGTCATGTTCCTTAGGTGTGGAGGGAGTTGGCGCCGGTCGAAGTCGGAAGAAGCTGGTGGGGTTCGAAGCCGGAGGCCGTTGGCGGGAATCGGATCAGGAGGTGGTTGGTAGTGGTCGTGTTCGGAGCCGGCGATGGTCACGCCATAAGGGGGTTCGCGATGGTGACGTAGACCGACTGGGTGTCGACCGGGCCGACGAGCTCGTCGAGGCCGTGCAGCCGGGTCAGCAGGTTGGCCTTGCAGCGCAGGACAGGTGAGTCGAGCAGGCGGGCCGGCAGGGAGGTGCGCAGCCGGGCAGGGCCGGAGGCCACGTCGCCGAGAAAGCGGCGGAAGGCGGAGAGCAACAGCCGCTCGTCGGCGAGACGTTGCGATCCGAACGCTCCGATGAGACCGAGTACGTTGTTGATCGCGAGGTAGTACGCGAAGCGTTCGTCGGTGACCTCGTCAGAGACGAAGGTGTCGCTGTGGTCGCCGATGCCGGGCAGCCGGGCATCGAGTTCCTCACGCCGGGATGCACGGAAGTAGTAGCCCTGGTTGTCGCGGTAGCGGCCACCCACGGGCCAGCCTTCGCCGTCCAGCAGAAGCAGCGTGTTCTGCTGGTGCGCCTCCAGGGCGATCCCCACTTCGCTGTCCAGCCACAGCACGGGTCGGACAACCTGCTCCAGGTAACGCAGGAACCACTCGGCGGCGACAGCTCCGCGCGATCGGCCGGTCCGAGCGGCGAGGCCGGTGACGACCTCGGCCAGGCGGGACCGCAACACGGGTGTGCCGGACGCGGAGTGGCTGGTGTGCGAGGTTGTCGCCGGTCTGCCGGCAGTAGCACTCCGTCCGGCGTACGGCCGGAGTGAGACGAGCCCGGCGATGCAGGACACGTCGTCGGACGGGCTGAACGGGTTGTGCCGGATCACCACGTCGAGTCCGGCCAAGGGCAGACGGGCGTCCCCTTCGCCACGGTCAACCTGCGCGCCGCCGCTCCTACCCGGGTCGGCAGCACACTCACCCGCACCCCGCTCCCCCGAGTCGGCGCCGCACTCGTCGTCCAGCGCGTCGACGGCCAGCCACGCCGGGTCGCGGACGATGTCGAAGCCCGGGTGGGCGGCGCGCCAGTGCTGGGACAGGCCGGTGCGCAGCAGGCGGTGTACCTCGACGCCGCGGTGGAGTTCCTTGCGGAGGTTCTCACGGCGGGAGTTGGTGATGCGGAGGCCCAGGGACAGTTTGAGCATGGCGGGGGCGCCGGATTGGTGGACGGTTCGTACGGAGGAGGTGGGGTGCCACAGGGCGCCATGAGTGCCGAGGTCCTGGATCAAGCCGGCATCGAGCAAGGCCGCGATATCGGCACGGTGTTGGATCTCGCGCCACTGCCACGGGTGAAGGGGAAGAGCGGCATGGCCTTCGGGCAACGGCAGTTCGGGGCCGGCGAGTCGGGCGGTGAGGTGGGCGGCGGGGACAGGGCGACCGCGTTCGGTCCAGGCTGAGTCGGTGGCGAGTACGGAAGGGGTGACAGCAAGCCAGTGCAGCGGGAAGGAGCCGCGCAACTCCGGTGAGTACAGGCGAGCTTCGGCCTCGGAGAGACCCTCGCGGCTCTTCGGGGTCGGGTGCAGCGGGTGACCGAGCAGGAGTGCCTGTTCGGCGGAGAGGAAGAGATCGGGGCCGTCGGCCGGGCGGGCGCGGCGGTCGGTGAGGAAGGTGACGGTACGACGGACGGAGTCGGCTACGCGGGCCACCAGGTCGGTCACGGTTTCGGGTGCCGTTGCGAGTGCCGTTGCGGGCGCTGTTGCGGGCGCTTGTGTCGCTGCCGCTGTCATCGGCTCGTCAGCAACTCGGGCGTCGCGGCCGGCCGCCTGCGACGCCGCTGCCGCGGAGGCGACGGTCGCCGTATCGACATCCGTTGCGGAGCCGCCGTCGCGCACAACCGTCTCCCTGGCGAGCAACGCCGCGACCGTCACCGCGTCGGCCGGTGGTGCGCCGTGGGGAGCGTCCGACAGGTACGGAAGGCCGAAGCGGTGCCAGCCCGTCGGGGACCAGTAGTGGACCTGGGCGAGCAGGGCCGTATTGCTGGCGGGAAGGGGGATGCGGAGGGTGCCGTTGGTGGGGGCGGGGATGTTCGTTTCGCGTACCCAGCAGCGCAGGAGGTTCTCGACCGCTGCGGCCTGCGCGGCGGTGTGGGGGTCGGGGTGCTCCAGGAGGTCGGTGACCGTGCCGCGCGGCTGGCCTGTTTCCGGGCTGCGGGGCCGCTGCCGGGGAACGGACTCGGCCGACGCCGCCGCCACGGTCTGCGTGTGTCGAGGGCTCGCCTCGTGGGAGGGGCCGTCAAGAGAGTGACCGTCAGAGGTGGGCGTGGGATTCAAGGCTGTTCCTCGGGAGGTGATTCAGAGTGGGAAGCGTGTGGGGTCTAGTCCCGGTCTTCTGGCGGACGTTGGGCTTGGGCGTTGCGCAACTCGTGTTGCAGGTCAGCCGAGTTGACGCCTGGTGGCGCTCCGTCCTCCGGAGCGGTCGCCTCGACCGCCGTAGCCCTGGACGGGTTCGAGGAAATTCCGGCGAGGTTCAGCACCCCGGAGTCGGGGCCAACGAGGCCACGCTCAGGCTCGCCCGCACCACCGACGCTCATGCCGTGGTGAGTGCTGGCGAAGGCGTGGACTCCGGTGCGCCCGGTCGCCCCCGGGAGGATCCTGAACTCGGCCCCGACCACGCCGATTTCGGTATCCGTCGGCCCGCAGACCCGCACGAGCGCGTGGTCGGCGAGTTCGGACGGCAGCGCACGGAACAGTTCGGCGACGACGAAGGCGTCCCTGACGGGAGTCGCGAGGTTGAGCGCGCGGAGCGGGGCGCCCGAGTTGAGGACGTTGCCGATCGCCTCCAGGACCACGGGGTGGTTGTGCTCGAGAGGCGCAGTCCCGGCGCTGGAAACACGGTCCAGGAAGCGGCGGCCGTCAGTGCCCTCCACGGTCAGGCCACGCGTCCGCGCCGACACGGCAGGAAGGGCCCGTGCGTAGGTCCGTGCCGCCGACTTACGCATCGACCGACGCCGCCGGTTCCCCTGGCGTTCCTCACACGCCGACCGCCGCCAGAGCCTCCCCTCGTAGCCCTCCGGCGCCACCCGCACCACCGCGGACACACCGCCAAGTCCGCTCGCCCCGCCCCCCGCGAACCCCCATCTTCCGTACGCAGGCGCAGAGTTGGCCACGGTTCTCGTCCCTCCCGCTGTCCATGGGCGAGTTGAGGTCTCGCGTCGCCAGGGGCGCGGGGCACCGCGCATCGACAGCAGGCCCCTGTTGGTACAAACCCCGCACCGCTCACGGGGTTACGGGTCGCCTCAAGATCCTTGCCGTGACGGAACCGTTGCCGTTCCGTGGGAAGTCCCCCACAGCGAGCGCATAGTGTGTGATGCCGTTCCCGAAGGCCGTGAGTTCAGTGTGAACTCACCATGAGTTCCGGCTGAGATCAGAGCCGTGACGCACCATCCGTACACCCAGGGGGAGTCAAGACCATGCGATCGATACGGCCGTCCTTCACCGCCCGTCGTGGGAGGGGCACGCGTCGCGGAACCTCCCCCGTCCTGGCCGCCGTTGCCCTCGCCTCGGCGCTCGCGCTCACCGCGACCGCGTGCGGCTCCAGTGACACGAAGGCCGATGGCAAGTCCACCGCGTCCGCCACCAGCAGTGACACCGGTGACGGCAAGATCAAGATCCCGGACGACATCAAGGACAAGCTCAAAGAGCGCGGGATCGACATCGACAAGTGGAAGGGCGGCGCGTGGAAGAACTGGAACAAGGACGACTGGCTGCGCGAGGCCGACGACTACATCAACCCGATCATCCAGGGACTGTGGAGTTCCGGCCGGATGCGGGACGCCAACGACCCGGACACGGGCGTCGACACCAACGACATCTCCGGTGACCAGGGCGTGACCGACCCGACGCCCGCGGCGGTGGACGCGAAGGCCGTGACGCCTACGTACCACGCCAACGCGGCGACGGCGGGCAAGGTGTTCTTCGACTCCCCCGAGGGCACCATGGTCTGCTCGGCGACGGTCGTGGAGGACCCGGCGCACCCGGGCAAGTCCAACATGGTGTGGACGGCGGGCCATTGCGTCCACGCCGGCAAGAAGGGCGGCTGGTACCGCAACATCGCGTTCGTGCCGTCGTACAACAACTCGGGCCAGTCAGCAGCCCAGTTGGAGACCGCGACCCGGGAGCAGGTCGCTCCGTACGGTGTCTGGTGGGCCGACTGGGCGCGGACCTCGCAGCAGTGGATCGACCAGGGCGGCGAGACGGGCGGGCAGGGTTCGTCGTACGACTACGCCGTGATCCATGTGACGCCCGAGAAGGGCAGTGGGGGCAAGTCCCTTGAGGAGACGGTCGGTTCGGCGCTGCCGGTGAACTTCAACGCGCCGGCCGTGCCGAAGGTGTCCAGCATCACGGCGACCGGCTACCCCGAGGCGAAGCCGTACGACGGTTCGACGCTGTACCAGTGCACGGACAAGCCGGGACGGCTGTCGATCAACGCCTCGGACCCGACGATGTACCGCATCGGCTGCACCATGACCGGCGGTTCGTCCGGTGGCGGCTGGGTCGAGACAGGCTCCGACGGCAAGCCGACGCTGGTGTCCAACACCTCGATCGGCCCGGTGACTTCGGGCTGGCTGGCGGGTCCGCGGCTGGGCGATGTGGCCAAGGGCGTGTACGACTCGGTCAGCAAGAAGTTCGCCGACCAGTAGGCGGACGGACGGCGGTCGGTGACCCGCACACACGCCTGAGGGCCGCCCCATGTGGGGCGGCCCTCAGGACTTGCTGTGCTACGACCCGTCAGGCCAGCGGTGCCGGGACGTACGGCGCGAGCTCCGCCGCCAGTTCCTCGTGGACCCGCGCCTTGAGCTGGGTGCCCTCCGGGGTGTGCTCCTCGGAGATCACCTCGCCCTCGGAGTGGGCGCGGGCGACCAGCTTGCCGTGGGTGTACGGCACGAGCGCCTCGATCTCGACCGAGGGGCGCGGCAGTTCGCTGTCGATGAGCGCGAGCAGCTCGTCCATGCCCTGGCCGGTGCGGGCCGAGACCGCGATGGAGCGCTTCTCGTTCCGCATCAGCCGCTGGAGCGTCAGCGGGTCGGCCGCGTCCACCTTGTTGATGATCACGATCTCGGGCACCTTGGTGGCGCCGACATCCCGGATCACCTCGCGTACGGCGGCCAGCTGCTCCTCCGGGAACGGGTGCGAACCGTCCACCACATGCAGGATCAGGTCGGCGTCGCCGACCTCCTCCATCGTGGAGCGGAAGGCCTCGACCAGGTGGTGCGGCAGGTGCCGGACGAATCCGACGGTGTCGACCAGCGTGTAGAGCCGTCCACCCGGGGTCTCGGCCCGGCGCACGGTCGGGTCGAGGGTCGCGAACAGCGCGTTCTCGACCAGCACGCCCGCGCCCGTGAGGCGGTTGAGCAGGGACGACTTGCCGGCGTTGGTGTAGCCGGCGATCGCGACCGAGGGCACCTTGTGGCGACGGCGCTCCTGGCGCTTGATGTCGCGGCCGGTCTTCATGTCCGCGATCTCCCGGCGCATCTTCGCCATCTTCTCGCGGATACGACGCCGGTCCGTCTCGATCTTGGTCTCACCGGGACCACGGGTGGCGAGGCCGCCGCCCGAGCCGCCGCCCATCTGACGGGACAGCGACTGGCCCCAGCCGCGGAGCCTCGGCAGCATGTACTGCATCTGCGCGAGCGCGACCTGTGCCTTGCCCTCTCGGGACTTGGCGTGCTGGGCAAAGATGTCGAGGATCAGGGCCGTACGGTCGATGACCTTGACCTTGACGACGTCTTCGAGGTGGATCAGCTGGCCCGGGCTGAGCTCACCGTCGCAGATGACGGTGTCGGCGCCGGTCTCCAGGACGATGTCCCGCAGTTCGTTGGCCTTGCCGGAGCCGATGTAGGTGGCCGCGTCAGGCTTGTCGCGGCGCTGGACGACACCGTCGAGCACGAGCGCGCCCGCGGTCTCCGCGAGGGCGGCCAGCTCGGCGAGCGAGTTGTCCGCGTCCTGCACCGTTCCCGTGGTCCAGACGCCGACGAGTACAACGCGCTCCAGGCGGAGCTGTCGGTACTCGACCTCGGTGACGTCCTCGAGTTCGGTGGAGAGGCCGGCGACGCGGCGCAGGGCCGCGCGCTCGGAGCGGTCGAACTGGTCGCCGTCCCGCTCTCCGTCGATCTCGTGGCTCCAGGCGACGTCCTCTTCCATCAGGGCATCGGCCCGAAGACCTTCGGGGTAGGCGTGCGCGAGGCGCTCAGTGTCCTGGGAAGGGGAAGAAGAGGAGGTCATTGGGTCCTTACGTCGATGGGAGTCCTGCAAAGGTCATAACGTTCGGGCGCCTCCGGAGATTCCCGGTGGCTGCCGGGTGTGTCCCCGGTGACCCGCGCCGCCGACCTGACGATGGTCGCACGGCGCGGATCGCCACGTCACTGCCTTATTTATTGCCCTGTCACCGCTTTATTGCCCCGTCACCGCCTCATTTCACCGGCGCCTGCGACTTCCAGTCCGGGTGACCCGGCATCGGCGGGGTCTTCTCGCCGTAGAGCCAGCCCTGGAAGAAGTCGCTCAGGTCGCGGCCGGAGATCGCGGAGGCGAGTTCCTCGAAGTCGGCGGTGGTGGCCGTGCCGTCCCGGTGAACGCTCACCCAGGTGCGCTCCAGGCGTTCGAAGGCCGGGCGGCCGATCTCCTGGCGCAGGGCATAGAGGGCCAGGGCGGCGCCGTCGTAGACGTTGGGGCGGAAGATGCTGATCTTCTGGCCGGGCGCGGGCGCCTTGGGGAGTGCGGGCGGTCCGCCGGCGGCGCGCCAGCGGTCGGAGGCCGCGTAGGCCGCCTTCATGCGCGTCTCCATCGGCCGGTGCGCCTTCTCCTCGGCGTACAGCTCCTCGTACCAGGTGGCATGTCCCTCGTTGAGCCACAGGTCGGACCACGCGCGGGGGCTGACGCTGTCGCCGAACCACTGGTGGGACAGCTCGTGCACCATGATCGACTCGACGTACCACTTGGGGTACGCGGGCTCGGTGAAGAGATCTCTCTCGAAGAGAGAGATCGTCTGCGTCTCGAGTTCGAAGCCGGTGGACGCGTCGGCCATGAGCAGCCCGTACGTCTCGAAGGGGTACCGGCCGACCTTGCTCTCCATCCAGGCGATCTGGTCGGGGGTCTTCTTGAGCCACGGTTCGAGCTGCTTGGCGTCCTTGGCGGGTACGACGTCGCGCATCGGCAGGTCGTGCGGTCCGGTGCGGTGCAGCACGGCGGAGCGGCCGATGGACACTTGGGCGAGTTCGGTGGCCATGGGGTGCTGGGTGCGGTACGTCCAGGTGGTGTTCCTGCCGACCTTGTCGACGCCGGCCGGCAGTCCGTTGGCGACGGCCGTGTAGGCGTTGGGGGCGGTGACCCTGATGGTGAACATCGCCTTGTCGGATGGATGGTCGTTGCACGGGAACACCAGGTGCGCGGCGTCGGCCTGGTTGGCCATGGCGAGCCCGTCCTTGGTGCGCACCCAGCCGCCGTCCTGACCCTTGGCCGACACCGGGTCGCTGGTGTGCCGCACGGTGATCCGCGTCCAACTCCCCTCGGAAATCGGCCTCTCCGGGGTCACGACCAGGTCCTCGCCGGTACTGGCGAAGGTGGCGGGCCGCCCGTCGACCTCGACCGTGTCAACGGTGCCGTGCGCGAAGTCGAGGTTGATCCGGTCCAGCGTCTCGGTCGTCCAGGCGTCGATCGTGGTGACGGCCTGGAGCGGCCTGGTGTTGCTGCCGGGATACGTGAACGCGAGGTCGTACGACGCCACGTCGTAGCCCGGGTTGCCCAGGGTCGGGAAGAGGCGGTCACCGACGCCCAGGGGCGCGGGCGGCGCGCTCGCGGCGACGAGACAGACGGACACGGCGGAGGCGAGCAGCGCCGCCTTCAGCCGTCGGGAGTTCCTGGTGCGCGACCGGGGAGCCGGATCACCGGAGCCGGTGCGGGGGATGCCGATGCCGGTCGTGCCGGTGCGAGGGGTGAGCAGCATGCCCCACCGCTACCAGCGCGCGCGTGCCCCACGGCGCCGACTCGCGCCCGGCCCACTCGAACGGGGTCCTCCCGGGGGCTCACGGGGCGCTGGGCACACCGGGGCGTGCGGGCGGGCCGCACCGGCGCGGACTTTCCGGGTGCCGGGGGTGGCGTACGCCCGCGCGTGCCGCATCGGAGCGCCGGAGGAGAGACCCGCGCGTGGTTTCAAGGCGCCCGGGCACTCAGGCCGAGCGCGCCTCAGCGGGGCGGGCCGTTTCACGTCGGCGCACACCTCGGAGGACCGGGCGCTCAGCGTCGGTGTGTATCTCAACGGGACGGGGGACCAAGGCGGACGCGGGTCTCCGGAGGCCAAGGGCCGCTCAAGCCCCACCCCCACCTCACCGGGCCGGCGGCAACCCCCGCGGCCCGCTCAGAAAGCGGGCGCGTTGTGGTGCTGCGCCCGGCTCACGTCGTAGACGCCCGGTACGTTGCGCATCGCCCGCATGAGGGTCAGGAGATGGGCCGCGTCCGGGAGTTGGAGTGTGTAGGTGTGCCGGACGCGCTGCTGGGTCGGTGGTTCGACGGTCGCCGAGACGATTTCCGCGCCCTCCAGGGCAATCGCTTCGGTGAGGTCGGCGAGCAGATGCGGGCGGCCGAACGATTCGGCTACCAGCGTGACCCGGCACTCGGTGGTGTCACCCCAGCGCACACCGACTTCCGCGCGCCCCACGCCCTTCATGTGCGCCACCGCGCTGCACTCCACGCGGTGGACGGTCACGACGCCGCCGCGTACCGAGAATCCGGTGACCTCGTCGGGCGGTACGGGCGTACAGCAACCCGCGAGCCGTACGGTCGCGCCGGGCTGGTCCACGACCGGGGTGGCGGGGCGTGCGGTGGACGTCTCCGGGGTGTCTTCGGGGGCGGGGGGCGCCGACCGGGTGCTCTGCGCCTCCTCGGCCACCTCGGCGCCCGCTCCGTCAGCGCGTCCCGGGTGCGCCGCGATCCATCGCTGGATGGCGATCCGGGCGGCGGGGGTGTGCGCGTGCTCCAGCCACTCTCTGGAGGGCTCTGAGGCCGGGTCCTGGCCCATGAGGAGCTGGACGGTGTCGCCGTCCTTCAGGACCGTACTGAGCGTCGCCAGACGGCCGTTGACGCGGGCGCCGATGCAGGCGTGGGCGTCCTCGCCGTACTGCTCGTACGCGGCGTCCACACAGGTCGCGCCGTCCGGCAGGCCCAACGTGCCGCCGTCGGGCCGGAACACGGTGATCTCGCGGTCCTGGGCGAGGTCCTCGCGGAGCGTCGACCAGAAGGTGTCGGGGTCGGGCGCGCCCTCCTGCCAGTCGAGGAGTCGGGAGAGCCAGCCGGGGCGGGTGGGGTCGGCGCGCTCGCCGTCGTTCGCGGCCTGTTGCTCCTCCGAAGGAGGAGCGTAGGGATTGCCGAGCGCGATGACGCCGGCCTCGGCGACCTTGTGCATCTGGTGGGTGCGGATGAGGACTTCGACGACCTGGCCGTCCGTGTGGGCGACGGCGGTGTGCAGCGACTGGTACAGGTTGAACTTGGGGACGGCGATGAAGTCCTTGAACTCCGAGACGACCGGCTTCAGGCACGTGTGCAGTTCACCGAGGACGCCGTAACAGTCCGCGTCCTCGTTCACCAGCACCAGGAGGCGGCCGAAGTCGGCGCCGCGCAGTCGGCCGCGCTTGCGGGCCACGCGGTGCACGGAGACGAAGTGCCGTGGCCTGATGAGGACTTCGGCCTGGATGCCGGCGTCGCGCAGGACGGTGCGTACCTCGTCGGTGACCTCGGCGAGCGGATCGTCCGCGCGGGAGGAGTTGTCGACGATCAACTCGCGTGTGTGGTCGTACTCCTCGGGGTGGAGGATCGCGAAGACCAGGTCTTCCAGTTCGGTCTTGAGCGCCTGTACGCCGAGCCGTTCGGCGAGCGGGATGAGGACGTCCCGGGTGACCTTGGCGATGCGGGCCTGCTTCTCGGGGCGCATCACGCCCAGGGTGCGCATGTTGTGCAGCCGGTCGGCGAGTTTGATCGACATCACGCGGACGTCGCTGCCGGTGGCGACGAGCATCTTGCGGAAGGTCTCGGGCTCGGCCGCGGCCCCGTAGTCGACCTTCTCCAACTTCGTTACGCCGTCGACGAGATAGCGCACCTCCGCGCCGAACTCCTCGCCGACCTGATCGAGCGTCACTTCCGTGTCCTCGACGGTGTCGTGGAGCAGAGAGGCCGTCAACGTCGTGGTCTCGGCGCCGAGTTCGGCGAGGATCAGGGTCACCGCGAGTGGGTGTGTGATGTATGGCTCACCGCTCTTGCGCATCTGACCGCGGTGCGAGGACTCGGCCAGCACCCAGGCGCGGCGCAGCGGTTCGAGATCGGCGTCGGGATAGTGGGCGCGATGCGCCTCGGCGACATGGCCGATGGCGTCGGGCAGCCGGTCGCGCGCGGTGGGGCCGAGCAGGGCGGCCCGGCCGAGCCGGCGCAGGTCGATCCGGGGGCGGGCCTTCCTGCGGGGCACTGTGTTGATCACAGGGCCTGGGCTCGCAGGGTTCGTGGCCTCCGCACTCATGGGCACCTCCGGCTGCTTGACCGGCGGACGGGTGCCCCATGGCGTACTCGGCTCAGGGGATCTTCGATCCCCCGTCCGGGCCGGTGCTTGATGCTACCGAGCCCACCACGTGCGACTGACCGCCTCTCGCCGAGCGTGAAACGGATCACCCATTCGAGCGAAGGTCAGGATGTTTACGGTTTTGCGCCACGCCACATGAAGTCAGCCGTGGTTTCGAGCCGCGCCGGACGCCGGAGACTTCGGATCAAGGCGTCCGGAGCGGCCAGGACTGCGATTCACCCGTTCAGCGGATGGCGTTTTCCAGCCACTCCGCGTCGATCTCGCCTTCGGCGACGATCACCGCGGGACCCGTCATCTCGATCTGACCGTCGGGCCGCTCGGTGATCACCAGCGTTCCACCGGGCACATCGACGGTGTACGTCGCGTGTGTCCCGGTGACGGCCGGGTCGGCGCCGTCCCTGCGGGCGGCGGCCACGGCGACCGCGCACGCGCCCGTGCCGCACGAGCGGGTCTCGCCGGCACCGCGCTCGTGCACACGCATGGCGACGTGCCCGGGGCCGCGATCGACCACGAACTCCACGTTCACGCCCTCCGGGTAGGCGGCGGGCGGGCTGAAGGGCGGCGGGGAGTACAGATCACCGGCATGCGCGAGGTCGTCCACGAAGGCGACCGCGTGCGGGTTGCCCATGTTCACGTTCCGCGCGGTCCAGCTGCGCTCGCCGACGCTCACCGTGACGTCCCCTTCGGGGAGGCGGGCCTTGCCCATGCCGACGGTGACGTCACCGTCCTTGGCGACGTGGACGGTCTTGACTCCCCCGCGCGTGGCGACCGCGATATCCCCTTCGGCCACATGTCCGACGCGCTGGAGATAGCGCGCGAACACACGCACTCCATTGCCGCACATCTCGGAGACCGAGCCGTCGCCGTTGCGGTAGTCCATGAACCACTCCGCCTCGGCCGCCACGTCCCGCGCCTCGGGGTGCGCGGCGGACCGCACCACATGCAGCAGTCCGTCGCCGCCGATGCCCGCGCGGCGGTCGCACAGGGCGGCAACGGCGGCCGGGGAGAGGTCGATGACGTTCTCGGGGTCCGGGACGATCACGAAGTCGTTCTCGGTGCCGTGCCCCTTGAGGAAGGCGATCCGCGTGCTCATTCCTCGATCGTACGGGGTGGCTATGACAACCCGACGACCCCGGTGACCGGCCTCGCGGCTAGCGCAGCCGGGCCACGCGCCACACGGCCAGGACCACCACCACGGCCACCACCAGGGCGTACGCGATGACGACCCGCCAGTCCAGGCGGCGTCCGGAGCCGCGCTGCGGGAAGCCGGGCCAGATGTGGCCGACGCGGCGGGCGGCCGTCATGCCCCAGCCGGCCGCGCAGGAGCAGATGAGCAGGCCGAGCATGGCGACCACGGCCCCGCTGTCGCCGAAGTCGAAGGCGAGCGGGAAGGCGAACATCAGGGAGCCGACCGCGGCCAGGGCCACGATGGGGGCGAGCTGCCAGATCCGCAGACGGCGCTGCGGGCGTAGCTCGACCTCGACCTCGGGTCCGGCGAACATCTCGTCGGGCCCGGGACCGTCGGCGGTCACGCCGCCCTGGATCTCGTCCGGGCCGTCCGGGCTCAGTAGGCCGTCGCCCTCTTCCGGTTCACCACGGTCCGTAGTGACCTGCTCGATGCCTTCTGCGGTGTCGCGAGGGCCGGCCTCCATCGCCACGCGCCCTCCCAACTCGGACTCCACTTGGTCGATCGAAGCTCGATGATGGCACGCCCCCGAAGGCCACAACGGCGGCCGGAGCGTCCCGATGCCATGACGTGATCAGGCTGTGACCGGTCGTTCGACCAACGCCAGTGCCAGGTGCGGCAGTTCTGTGAGATCCGCCGCGGCCCCACTCAACCAGTGCACCCGGGGATCGCGTCTGAACCACGAATCCTGGCGGCGCGCGAAGCGCTTGGTGGCACGCACGGTCTCCGTGCGCGCCTCCTGTTCCGTGCACTCCCCCGCGAGCGCCGCGAGCACCTGCTGATAGCCGAGCGCGCGGGACGCCGTGACCCCCGCGCGCAGTCCGCGCGCCGCCAGCGCCCGCACCTCATCCACGAGCCCCGCGCCCCACATCCGGTCGACCCGGCGCGCGATGCGCTCGTCGAGTTCGGGGCGCGCCACGTCGACGCCGATCTGGACGGTGTCGTAGACCGAGTCGTGGCCGGGGAGGTTGGCGGTGAAGGGCTTGCCGGTGATCTCGATGACCTCCAGGGCCCGGACGATACGGCGGCCGTTGCTGGGCAGGATCGCGTGCGCGGCCTCGGGGTCGGCGGCGGCCAGGCGGGCGTGCAGGGCGCCCGAGCCGCGCAGTGTTAGCTCCTCCTCCAGGCGGGCCCGGACCTCGGGGTCGGTGCCGGGGAACTCCAGGTTGTCGACCGCCCCGCGCACGTACAGCCCGGAGCCGCCGACCAGGATCGGCCAGCGCCCCTCGGCGAGCAGTGCGTCGATGCGCTCACGGGCGAGCCGCTGGTACTCGGCGACGGACGCCGTGACCGTCACGTCCCAGATGTCCAGGAGGTGGTGCGGGACGCCGCCGCGCTCCTCGGGCGTCAGTTTGGCGGTGCCGATGTCCATCCCTCGGTAGAGCTGCATGGAGTCGGCGTTGACGACCTCACCACCTAGACGCTGGGCCAGGAAGACGCCCAGATCGGACTTTCCGGCCGCGGTCGGTCCGACGACGGCGATGACTCGGGGGGCGGGGGGTGCGCTGCTCACGTTCCCAGTCTCGCAAACGTCTGACCCTGGCCTCGAACGAGTTACGTGACAGCGCGTGCGTGGGGTCGTTGCCCGTTGCGAGGTATCCCGCCGCCGGTTTCGGGAGGCGGTGACCCGGGCGACGCAAACGGACGCACCGGGCTACGCGGGATTTCGCCCGCACGAGTAACGTATGGAGTTGATATGGGCGTTTTGGACCGGTTTCTTCGGAGGTCGAAGGCTACGGAGGAGGCGTCAACCGCCGAAGCTCAGGCCGACGCACAGACGGCCGAGGACTTGACGGCCGAAGCGGCGGACGAGGTGTCGGAGTCCGAGGCAGGGGCAGGGGTCCAGGAAGCGGCAGGGACGAAGGAGCCGGAGGCCGGCGAACCCGTCGAAGCTGCCGGTGCCGCGGACGGCGTCGACAGCGTCGAGATCCCCAAGCAGCAGTCCGCCGTAGAGGCCGCCGACAACGAGGCCGGTGAAGGCGCCCGCACGTAACTGCCCCGCGTGGAAAGGTGAACCATGGGTCTGATGGACAACTTCAAGGCCAAGCTCGGCCCGGCGAAGGACAAGGTCTCGGGTCTCGCTCAGCAACACGGAGACAAGATCGGGAACGGGCTGGACAAGGCCGCGAAGATGGTCGACGAGAAGACCAAGGGCAAGTACAGCGACAGGATCCAGACGGGCACGGGCAAGGCCAAGGACGCCATGGACCGACTCGCCCACAAGGACGAGCCGGGAAGCGCCGGAAGCCCAGGGACTACGGGGCCGGAGGGCAGCGGCCCGACCACCCCGCCGGGCTCGACCCCGCCGGCTTCCTGAACGACACCCGCACATCGATCGGCGGACGGCCGCGGAGCGCACGGCTCCCCGGCCGTCCGCCGTTTCGTGAGGCGGAGGTAGGCCCCAGGAGAACACGTTGCAATTCAGGGCGGGGGGGGTGGACGCGGTTCGCGAGCGCTACGACCGCCTCGCGCGCACCCGTCGCCTGCGCGACGGCCACGTCGGCACGCGCGCGTGCTGCCCGCGCCCCCCACGCATGTGTCACGGCCGCCGCCGGAGGGCGTACGGCCTCCTCAGCCGCCCGCCGTTCCCGATCGGACACACACCGCCGCCCTGTGCCACGCCCGAGCCGCGCACGGACGCCCCGCGCGGGGCATGCCACCCCCGCCGACGCCCACGGAGGTAACGCCTCCTCAGCCGCCCCACCATTCGCGAGCGCACACGCACTGCCACACAGGGCCACAACTGGGCGACGCGCAGACAGCCCACGACGCCCCGCACAAGCGTCGCGGAGAGCAGGAGCCGCACAGGGTCCCTGCCGCCCACGGAGGTAACCCCTCCCAGCCGCACCACCATGCTCACCGACCCGCCTCGCCCCGCCACACGCGGGCGCGATGCCCGCCCCGCATCGCCACGCCTGGGCGGCGCGTCGCCCGGACACCCCAAGACGCTCCGCTCGGGCAACGCTCAGCCCCCGACGCGCCCACGGGCGACGTCACGAAGAGCACGCCATCCCCACCCGGCCCGCCCCTTGCGCGTCTACACCTACGACCAGGTCGCGACCAGGTACCCGACCCCGTACGGCGCATCCTCGTACAGCAGCGCGCCGCCCAGGTCCGCGCCCTCCGCCGCGCCCGCGAGGACCTGCCAGGGCGCGCGGCCGGAGGCCTTCAGTTCGTATGCCAGCTCGGCGTCCAGCACCTTGAGGGCCGCCACGTCCGCCGCCCCCAGCGCACGCGCAACCTCCGCGTCGAAGGGGGCCGCCCGCTCGTCGAGATAACCCGGCGCCTTGAGCGTCCGGCACGCGCTGGCGTCGCCCATCACCAGCAGCGCGACCCGGTCGGCCTGCGCGACGATGTCCCTCCCGGTCTGAATACACCGCTCGGCCTCAAGAGGTTCCCCCACGCCGAGCCCCTCGATCGGGGCGTCGGACCACCCGGTCCGCTCCAGCAGCCACGCGGCGACGGCGAGCGAGGGCGGAAGCTCACGCTCCGACGCCGCGCCCCCGTCCTCGTGCCCGTCGCCGCCCAGCCGTACGTCGAGATCCACTCCGAAGCCGCGGAACGAACCCCGGGTGCCTTCAGGATGCGGCCCGCGCCCGCTCTGCTCGGCGGGTCCGACGACCACCAGGCGGTCGGGTCGGGCGGCGGCGAGCACGCCCAGCGCGTCGGTGCACGCGGCCCGCGCGGCGGCCAGCTCGGGCGCGGCACCTGCGGCGACATCGGGGACGAGGAGCGGCGGGCAGGGGCAGACTGCGGCGGCTACGAGCATGGCCGGAACACTAACAAGCGGGCACGGGCAGCGACGGCCCGCGTGGGGACACGGGCGGACGTACAAGTACTGGTCGGGTTGGTTCCGGCCCCGCCCAGGTCAGGGCACCGCCGTCGTGCAACAGCTCGGCGACCGCAGCCGAACAGGCCAAGGGGAGCGGGAGCGTGCCCACTCACCAAGAAGCCCTCGCGGACCTGGAGATGCGTCCCTCAGTCGCAGCCGCAACCGCTCCCCGTGGCGACCGGCAGCGGCGCGGGTGCGCCGATCTTCGGCAGGCCCAGCATCACGCCGGCCGGCTTGGCGGCCTCGGCCGCGTTGCGCTTCTCCCAGGCGTCGCCCGCGCGCGTGGGACGCACGTTCAGGGTGGGGCCTTCGGCGAGGAGGTGGTGCGGGGCGGCGTACGTGATCTCGACCGTCACCACGTCACCGGGGCGGACCTCCTGGTCCGGCTTGGTGAAGTGGACGAGGCGGTTGTCGGGGGCGCGCCCGGAGAGGCGGTGGGTGGCGCCGTCCTTGCGGCCCTCGCCCTCGGCGACCATCAGCTCCAGGGTGCGGCCGACCTGCTTCTTGTTCTCGTCCCAGGAGATCTCCTCCTGGAGGGCGACGAGACGCATGTAGCGCTCCTGGACGACCTCCTTGGGGATCTGGTTCTCCATGGTCGCGGCCGGGGTGCCGGGCCGCTTGGAGTACTGGAACGTAAACGCTTGCGCGAAGCGCGCCTCCCGGACCGCGTGCATCGTCTGCTCGAAGTTCTCCTCGGTCTCGCCGGGGAAGCCCACGATGATGTCGGTGGTGATGGCGGCGTGCGGGATGGACGCGCGGACCTTCTCGATGATCCCCAGGTAGCGCTCCTGGCGGTAGGACCGGCGCATGGCCTTGAGGATCGGGTCGGAGCCGGACTGCATGGGCATGTGCAGCTGCGGCATCACGTTCGGCGTCTCGGCCATCGCGGCGATGACGTCGTCCGTGAAATCGCGCGGGTGCGGCGAAGTGAACCGGACTCGCTCCAGGCCCTCGATCGCGCCGCACGCGCGGAGTAGCTTGCTGAAGGCCTCGCGGTCGCCGATGTCGGAGCCGTACGCGTTGACGTTCTGGCCGAGCAGCGTGATCTCGGAGACGCCCTCGCCCACCAGGGCCTCGATCTCGGCGAGGATGTCGCCGGTGCGGCGGTCCTTCTCCTTGCCGCGCAGCGCCGGGACGATGCAGAAGGTGCACGTATTGTTGCAGCCGACGGAGATCGACACCCAGGCCGCGTAGGCGCTCTCGCGCCGGGTCGGCAGCGTCGAGGGGAAGGCCTCCAGGGACTCCGCGATCTCGACCTGCGCCTCTTCCTGCACGCGCGCGCGTTCCAGCAGGACCGGCAGCTTGCCGATGTTGTGCGTGCCGAAGACGACGTCCACCCAGGGCGCCTTCTTCACGATGGTGTCGCGGTCCTTCTGGGCGAGGCAGCCGCCGACGGCGATCTGCATCCCGGGCCGCTTCGTCTTCATCGGGGCGAGCCGGCCGAGGTTGCCGTAGAGGCGGTTGTCGGCGTTCTCGCGCACGGCGCAGGTGTTGAAGACGACGACGTCCGCGTCCCCGTCCGAACCTTCGGGCGCGCGCACATAACCGGCACCCTCCAGGAGACCGGAGAGCCGCTCGGAATCGTGAACGTTCATCTGGCACCCATAAGTGCGCACTTCGTACGTTTTGACGTCCACTGCCCCGCTCCGGTCACCGCTACTCATGTGACAAGGGTAGGCGGTACCGGGAGTGGCTCCTCCGGCGGCCGAAAACCGCCGGGGCTCACGTCACTCGTCGCCCGCGTCCCACCCCTGCTTGCGCAGCACCCCCGCCACATCCGGCGCCTCGTAGTGCTCCCCCTTGAGCACCTTGCCGTCGGCCCGGCGGGCAATCTCACCGGCCGGGCCGATCTTGGTCATGTTGGCGCGGTGGATCTCGGCGATCACCGCGTCGAGGTCGACGCCGTGGACGAGGGCTGTGCCGTACGCAACGTAGACGACGTCGGCCAGCTCGTGCGCCAGCCGGTCGAGGGGGCCGCTCACCGAGACCTCGGCGACCTCCGCGGCCTCCTCGGCGAGCAGTTCGCCCCGGTGGGCGGCGAGGTCGGGGGCGACCTCGGTGGGTGTGGTGCGGGCGTCGAGCCCGAAGGCCAGGTGGAATTCGCGGACCAGGTCGGCGGGCGAAGAACTCATGCGACAACCCTAGTAGCCGCCACTGACACTTCTGGCCCGCAGGTGCCTGTCGAACGGATCAGCCCCCAGACGCGGGGCCGACACACACTCCCCTCGCACCGGCACCCATCAGCCACCGTCGATTCCCCCACCCCGAGTCGTGCCCTGGTCAGCACCGCGTACGGACTGGCAGGATCGCGCGCATGCTCAAGGTGTTCTCCCGTATCAGCAGGCGCCGGGCCCTGCAGGGCGCGACCGCAGGCTTCGTCGCGTTCGGGCTGTTGCTGTGGTGGCTGCTGCCCCTGGGCGACGAGCCCCCCACCGGGACGATCACCTTCAGTACCGGGACACCGCTCGGGGTCTACCAGAAGTACGGCAAGCTCCTGGACGACGCGCTCGACAAGAACATGCCGGGCCTCAAGGTGACGCTGAAGAACAGCGCCGGGTCGCAGGAGAACGTCAGGAGTGTGGCGATCGGCCACGCCGACTTCACCATCGCCGCGGCCGACGCGGTGGCTGCGTACCAACTGGACGGCAAGCCCGGTGCCGCCGGGCTGCGCGGAGTCGCGCGCCTGTATGACGACTATGTGCAGCTCATCGTCCCGCGCGACTCGCCCATCCGGTCGGTCGCGGATCTCCGGGGCAAGCGGGTGGCCATAGGGCTGACCAACTCGGGTGTACGGCTGATCGCCACCCGGGTGCTCACGGCGGCGGGCATCGACCCCAAGAAGGACATCACGCCGATGGCGGACGGCATCGACACCGGGCCCGAGCGGCTCGAGCAAGGCAAGATCGACGCGTTCTTCTGGTCGGGTGGGCTGCCCACGGACGGCCTGAAGGACCTCGCCACGCACTACGCGTTCCGGTTCGTGCCGATCGAGGCGGACCTCGTCGCCAAGATGCACGAGCAGGGCGACGCCACCCACTACTACCGCGCCACCAACATGCCGGAGTCGGCCTACCCCAGCATCCAGCAGGGGTCCACCGTCCCGACCATCGCCGTGTCCAACCTGCTGATGACCCGCAAGGACGTGAACGCCAGGCTCACCGAGTGGATCACCAAGATCGTGATCAAGAGCCGCGACGAGATCGGCAAGAAGGTCCACTCCGCACAGCTGGTGGACCTGCGCACAGCGATCTATACCGATCCCCTGGCCCTGCAGGAGGGCGCCCGGCGCTACTACCGCTCCGTCAAGCCGTAGGCCGTAGAGCAAACCGTAGGCCGCAGAGCCTTGGCCCGTGGCGCTCCAGCGCCCCACCCAGGTCCCTGGGTGGCCCGCTCGGGCCGCGGGGCCACGGGACCTCACCGGCCCCTGGGACGCCCGTTCAGGCCGCAGGTCCGCTCCTGGGCACCGACACGGTCACCTTGAGGCCGTGCGGCTCGTGGTGGTCGTAGGCGAGGGAGCCGCCGCCCGCGGCCAGCAGGACCTTGGAGATGGACAGGCCCAGGCCGGAGCCGTTGATGTTCTGGTGACGGCCGCTGCGCCAGAAGCGGTCGCCGACGCGGGCGAGTTCGTCCTCGGTGAGGCCCGGGCCGTGGTCCGTGACGACGATGGTCGAGGTCTCGCCGTTCGACGCGACCGTCACCTCGACGGACTCCCCCTCGGGCGTGAACTTCACCGCGTTGTCGATCACCGCGTCCAGGGCGCTGGACAGCGTGACCGGGTCGGCCCAGGCCGTAGTGGGCGGGCAACCGCCCACCAGCCGCACGCCCTTGGCCTCGGCGGTCGGTGCCCAGGCCGCGACGCGCTCGGCGGTCAGCGCGCCGATGTCGGTGATCCTGAGGTCCGCGTCCGCGTGCTCGGCCAGGGCCAGGTCGAGCAGGTCGTCCAGGACCTGGGTCAGGCGTTTGCCCTCGGTGCGGACCGAGGCGATCTCTTCGTTGTCCTCCGGCAGTTCGAGCGCGAGCAGTTCGATGCGCAGCAGCAGCGCCGAGAGCGGGTTGCGCAACTGGTGTGAGGCGTCGGCGACGAAGGCGCGCTGCTGCTCCAGCACGTCCTCGACGTTGTCCGCCATCTCGTTGAACGAACGGGCCAGGCGCTGGAGTTCCGGCGGCCCCCCGGCGGCGGCGACCCGGGACTTGAGGCGTCCGGTGGCGATGTCGTGGGTGGTGGCGTCGAGGATCCGTACGGGTCGTAGGACCCAGCCCGTCAGCCGTAGGGCCGCGCCGACGGCCAGCAGCATCGCGGCGATCTCGCCGGCGCCGATCGTCAGCCAGCCCCTCAGGATCCGTGAACGCATCGACCCGGTGGGCGAGTCGGTGACCACGACCGCGACGACGTCACCGTCCCGGATGACCGGCGAGGCGACGACAAGGCGACCGCGCTGCCAGGGCCACACCTGCTTCGGGTCGTGGCTGCGACGGCTCAGGAGCGCCTCGTTGAACGCGTCGCGCACCTCACCCGTCTTGGGCAGCAGGAAGTCGCCCGGCGCGTTCGCCATGGAGCTGAGGCTGCGGTAGAAGACGCCCGCGCGGATGCCGTAGACCTCGTAGTAGCTCGCGAGTTCACGGTCCAGGGTCTCCTGGCGTTCGTCCGGGACCGTGTCCGCCGGGCGCGTTCCCGTAGGCACGTCGGTGACGAACTGGGCGAGGGCCGCGAACCGCGCGGTGTCGTCGATACGGTCGACGATCACCTTCTGCTGCTGCGCCGCGGCCACGCTGACGGCGAGCGGGAAGCCGAGCGCCAGCAGCACGGCCGCCATCAGAACGATGAGCAGCGGGAGGAGACGTGTGCGCACCCGTGCCCGCTACGCGGCCGGAGCGACGAGCCGGTAGCCGACGCCTCGTACGGTCTCGATCAGTGCGGGCATCCGCAGTTTGGCGCGAAGGGAGGCGACATGCACCTCCAGGGTGCGTCCCGTGCCCTCCCAACTGGTGCGCCACACCTCGCTGATGATCTGCTCCCGCCGGAACACCACTCCTGGGCGCTGGGCCAGCAGCGCCAGCAGATCGAACTCCTTGCGGGTCAGTTGGACGATCGAACCGTCCACGGTGACCTGACGGGTGGGCAGTTCGATGCGCACCGGGCCGAGCCGCAGCGCGGTGTCGCCGCCGCCGCTCGCGTCCTCGTGGACGCTGCGCCGGCTGACGGCGTGGATGCGGGCGAGCAGTTCCCCGGTGTCGTACGGCTTCACCACGTAGTCGTCGGCTCCGAGGTTGAGGCCGTGGATGCGGGAGCGCACGTCGGAGCGGGCGGTGACCATGATCACCGGAGTGCTGGTGCGCTTGCGGATCTTGCCGCAGACCTCGTAGCCGTCCTGGTCGGGCAGGCCGAGGTCGAGGAGGACGACTCCGAAGACATCGCCCTCGGGGACGAGTGCCTGGAGGGCCTCCTCGCCGCTGCGGGCGTGCGTGACGTCGAATCCGTGCCGCGCCAGGACCGCGGACAGAGCGGCGGCGACATGGTTGTCGTCCTCGACGAGGAGCAGTCTCATCCCGGCCCCCTCCGGTTCATCGTTCGTATGGTGTCGGCCTGTACAAAAGCACGTCTCACGCGCGCGTGCACCCAGGCAGTCACGCTGATGGACGAAGACGCAGTCAAGAAGGTTCCGGTTGCGTGGGGCTTCCGTTATCCAGCCGGTACGGATCTGGCCTGTCCGGTCGGTAAGGGTCTCGTCGGCGAACTGCTACGACACGTGTCCGATTGCTATCCGATCGTGATGCTCAGATCTCGCTCAGATGTGATGACGCTGGTCGTACGGCGTCACTACTGTCCTCCGCAACCGACGAGGACGGAGCCAGCAAGCGATGACCGAAGTATCGGTGGCCAAGGAAGATGTGGCCGCGACCGGCGAACTCGTCGTCCTGAAGAGCGTCAACAAGCACTTCGGCGCGTTGCACGTACTCCAGGACATCGATCTCACGATCGCCCGCGGCGAAGTCGTCGTGGTGATCGGGCCTTCCGGGTCCGGAAAGTCCACTCTGTGCCGCACCATCAACCGCCTGGAGACAACCGATTCGGGTTCGATCACGATCGACGGCAAGCCGCTGCCCCAGGAGGGCAGGGAGTTGGCCCGACTGCGTGCCGATGTCGGAATGGTCTTCCAGTCCTTCAACCTCTTCGCGCACAAGACCGTGCTCGAGAACGTGATGCTGGGTCAGATCAAGGTCCGCAAGGCCGACCGCAAGCAGGCCGAGGAGAAGGCCCGGGCGCTGCTCGACCGGGTCGGCGTGGCCACTCAGGCGGACAAGTACCCGGCCCAGCTGTCCGGCGGCCAGCAGCAGCGCGTCGCCATCGCGCGGGCACTGGCCATGGACCCCAAGGTGATGCTCTTCGACGAGCCGACCTCGGCCCTCGACCCGGAAATGATCAACGAGGTGCTGGAGGTCATGCAGCAGCTCGCCCGGGACGGGATGACGATGATCGTCGTCACCCATGAGATGGGCTTCGCCCGCTCGGCCGCCAACCGAGTGGTGTTCATGGCCGACGGCCGCATCGTCGAAGAGGCCGTGCCGGACCAGTTCTTCAGCAACCCGCGCAGCGACCGGGCCAAGGACTTCCTGTCGAAGATCCTTCACCACTGACGATCAGCGCAGACGACCACTGACGATCAGCCACGAACGCTGACGAACCGCTACAGCCAGCCACTGGCGGCCCGCCGACGACGAGCGGCCGCCGACTGCCGCTGAGGGTCCCGCACACCCTCAGAGGGTCCGTCACACGCCCTGACGGACCCTCATCTCCTCACCAGCCAAAGGATGTTCATCATGAAGCTCCGCAAGGTCACCGTCTTCGCGACCACCGCTCTCGTCCTCTCGCTCGCCGCCACGGCATGCGGGAGCAGCGACAAGGACGACTCGGGTTCGGGCTCCAGCGGCGGCAGCAAGATCAAGATCGGTATCAAATTCGACCAGCCGGGCCTCGGCCTGAAGCAGCCGGACGGGACCTACGCCGGCTTCGACGTGGACGTAGCGACCTATGTGGCCGGGCAGCTCGGCTACAAGCCCGCCCAGATCGAGTGGGTCGAGACCAAGAGCGCCGACCGTGAGAACGCGCTGGCGCGCGGCGACGTCAAGTTCATCGCGGCCACGTACTCGATCAACGACGAGCGCAAGAAGAAGGTCGACTTCGCCGGCCCCTACCTCCTGGCCCACCAGGATCTGCTCGTCAAGAAGGACTCGACGATCGCCAAGGCCACGGACCTCAACGGCAAGAACCTGTGTTCCGTGACCGGCTCCACCTCGGCGCAGAACATCCACGACACGATCGCCCCGAAGGCCAACCTCCGTGAGAACTCGGGCTACTCGGAGTGCATCGCGGCCCTCCAGAGCGGTGCCGTCGACGCGGTGACCACCGACGACTCGATCCTCGCGGGCTTCGCCGCGCAGGACAAGTTCAAGGGTCAGTTCAAGCTCGCCGGCCTCAAGCTCAGCAACGAGAACTACGGCATCGGCGTCAAGAAGGGCGACTCCGCGACCGTCACCAAGATCAACACCGCGCTGGAGAAGATGGTCAGCAGCGGCGCCTGGAAGACCGCGGTCACCAAGAACTTCGGCCCGGCCGACTACAAGAACGAGCCCGCCCCGAAGATCGGCGACATCGTCAAGTAAGCCCGAAAAAACCGGTAAGGCAGGCCCCATACCCGGAAGCGCGGGAGATCGTGTTCGACTTTCTTCAAGGTTATGACGTCCTCGGGGCGTTCTGGATGACGGTGAAACTGACCGTCCTCTCCGCCCTCGGCTCCCTGGTCTGGGGCACGCTACTGGCCGGGATGCGGGTCAGCCCGGTCCCACTGATGCGTGGTTTCGCGACCTTCTACGTGAACACCGTCCGGAACATCCCCCTGACGGTCATCATCGTCTTCACCTCGCTCGGCCTCGCCGACATCTTCGGCGCCACCATGGGCGCGTCCGACGACTTCAAGGTGCAGGGTTTCCGGCTGGCGCTCCTGGGCCTCGCGGCGTACCACGCGGCCTTCGTCTGTGAGGCGGTGCGCTCCGGCATCAACACCGTGCCCGTCGGACAGGCGGAGGCGGCCCGCGCCATCGGGCTGAGCTTCAGTCAGGTGCTGCGGATCGTCATCCTTCCGCAGGCGTTCCGCGCGGTCATCACACCTCTGGCCAACGTGCTGATCGCGCTGACCAAGAACACCACCGTGGCGGCGGCGATCGGTGTCGCCGAGGCGGCCGCCCTGATGAAGACGATGATCGAGAACGAGGCCCAGACGGTCGCCATCGGCGCGGTCTTCGCGTTCGGCTTCGTGGTACTGACCCTGCCCACCGGCCTCATCCTCGGCTGGCTGGGCAAGCGACTGGCGGTGAAGCGATGACCTCCGTCCTCTACGACGCGCCCGGCCCCCGCGCCAAGCGGCGCAATGTGCTCCTCTCTGTCGTGTTCTTCGTCCTGCTCGCCCTCTTCTTGTGGTGGGTCTGGCTGACGATGGACGACAAGGGCCAGCTGAAGTGGGCCCTGTGGCAGCCGTTCACCACGTCGGACGCCTGGACGACGTATCTGCTGCCGGGCCTCGGCGACACCCTGAAGGCCGCCGCTCTCGCCATGGTGATCGCCCTCCCCTTGGGCGCGTTCTTCGGTATCGCCCGCATGTCCGACCACCGGTGGGTGCGCGTCCCCGCCGGAGTGGTGGTCGAGTTCTTCCGCTCGATCCCGGTCCTGCTGCTGATGCTCTTCGCGAACGAGTTCTACGTCCGCTCCACGGGCGTCGGCAGCGAGGAACGGCCCCTGTACGCCGTCGTTACCGGCCTGGTGCTCTACAACGCCTCGGTGCTCGCCGAGATCGTCAGGGCGGGCATTCTGTCCCTCCCCAAGGGGCAGACGGAGGCCGCGCACGCGATCGGTCTGCGCAAGGGCCAGACGATGACGAGCATCCTGCTCCCGCAGTCCGTCACCGTCATGCTGCCGGCCATCGTCAGCCAGCTCGTGGTCATCGTGAAGGACACCGCGCTGGGCGGCGTGATGCTGGGCTTCACCGAGCTGCTCAACGCGCGCAGCACTCTGGCGGCCAACTACGCCAATGTGGTGGCGAGTTTCATCGTCGTAGGAATCATCTACATCGTGCTGAACCTCGCCCTCACCACCTTCGCGAGCTGGCTGGAGGGCAGGCTGCGGCGCAGCAAGAAGAGCACCGGCGCGACCGTCGCCCTCGAAGACGCCACGGGGATCAACCCCGCGCAGGTGGGAGGCGGCTTCGGAACCGGCGGCGGTGACTCGATCTGATGATCGGTCAAGTGGCATGAAGGACACGGGGGCAGTGGCATGATCGCCACTGCCTCCGTCACTTGACGCAAGCACCGGCAATGGGTTGCATACGTTCTGTGATCGTGCACCCTGCTCCAACTTCCTGTTCACATGCGTCCCTGAGGACACCGTCACGGGCAGGGGGCGCCGCACCGTGGACCCGGTGATCATCGTCGGGGCGGGGCCCGTGGGGCTCACGCTCGCCCTGGCACTGGCGCGGCAGGAGGTGCCCTCCGTCCTCCTCGACGAGGGTCCGGGCAAGGACGAACCACGCCCCGCGCGCACCGTCGTCCTGCGGGAGGACACCGCCGCGCTCCTGGAGCGGCTGACCGGCATGCCGCTCGCCGAGCTCGGGACGCGCTGGGCCGGATGGCGGTCGATGCGGCGCAAGCAGGTGATGCGCGAGATCACGTTCGACGAGACCGAGCCCGCCCCCCTGCACATCGCCCAACACATCCTCACCGGCGCCCTCCGTCACGCCCTCGCGCGCGAGCGACTGGTGAGGATCGCCCCGGACAACCGCCTCGACTCGCTCGAACAGGAGCCCTCCGGCGTCACCGCCCACACCCGCGGCCCCAAGGGCACCTGGTGGCGCGGCAGTTACCTGGTCGGCTGCGACGGCCCACGCTCGACCGTGCGCAAACTCCTGGACATCCGCTTCCCCGGCCGTACGGCGGTGGAGCGACACGCCGTGGCCGCGCTGCGCACGGAACTTCCGTGGCCCGACCAGGCGTTGTTGCATCGGGCGCCTCCGTGGCGGGCGTCCGGACCCTCGGCCGGTGAGGTCACCGGACGCCCCCTCCCGGACGGCGTGTGGCGCCTGGACTGGCTGCTGCCGCCGGGCAAGGACCTGGTCACCCCCGAGCTGCTGCTGGCCCGCATCCGGGAGACGCTCGCGGGCTGGACCGAGGGCCCGACACCGCCGTACGAACTGCTGGACACCGGCGTGCACACCGTGCACCACCGGCTCGCGCGGCGGTGGCGGGCGGGGCGGGTGTTTCTCGCCGGGGACGCGGCGCATCTGCTGGGGGCGCTCGGGACGCAGGGGCTGGACGAGGGGCTGCGGGACGCCGACAACCTCGCCTGGAAGCTGGCGCCGGCCTGGCACCACGGGCCGCACGAGGCGCTGCTCGACAGTTATCAGGCGGAGCGGCGGGCGGTCGTGGCGGCCCGGCTGCGCGCCGCCGACCAGGCGCTGCCGATGGTGCGCGGCGGCGTCGGGCTGCGCGCGGTCGTACCCGGCTCGGCCCGCGGCCATGACGTGCTGCTCACGGACGGTCACTTGGGGCACGGCGCGCTCGGTGCGCCGGGGGCGTACGCCGACTCGCCGCTCGCGCCCCGGCACATCGAGGCGGAGGTCCCCGTCGACACCCCGCCCGGCGCGCCGGTCGCCGACGTCCTGGTCACCGCCGAGGACGGCGCCTTCGTACGGCTGCGGGACCGCCTCGGGCGCGGCTCCCTGCTGGTCGTGCTGATCGCGCCGGGCACAGGCGTGTGGGAGCGCAAGCACTGGGTGACGGCCGGAATCATGCCCCGCCTGGCGGCCGCGGTGACGGCGCTGCCGCACCCGGCCGAGCTGCTGGTCGCCGAGAGCTACCCGGGCGCCGCCGCCCACACCGTCCTCCTCGTACGGCCCGACGGTCACCTGGTCACGGCGCTGAGCGGGGTGCGTCCGGCCGACCTGTACGCGGCGGCAGAGGCGACCCTGGGCGGTCCGGCGAGGACGGAGGCCACGGCCGGCTCGCGCTGAGGCCGCCGTATCCGAACTGTCCACATAGTGACGCTGAGTTGACCGGTCAGCACCGCCGTGCTGTACTCCGGACCATGACCGACACCTCTGTCCACCTCTGGCGGAAGGTCCACCTGGACCTCGTCCGCTACGTGGGCTGTGTGTGTCACGTCGCCTGCTGAATTCGCATCTCTCTCACCCGCGCGCGCCACTGTCGTGATGCCTGCGCGCACCTTCGCGAACACTCATCAGGACGGTGCACGTGTCTGTCTCCCCTTCTGCCTCCGTGTCCCCCGCCGCGCCCTCCCAGGCCCCGACACAGGCGGACCTGCTCGCCTTCGTCCGGCGTACGGCCGCCGACGCCGAACTGATCGCCTCGCTCCCCCTCGACCCCGAGGGCCGCACCTGGGTGCGGCTCGACGGTCCCGGCGGCAGCGAGGCCTGGCTGATCGGCTGGCCGCCCGGCAGCGGCACGGGCTGGCACGACCACGCCGACTCGGTCGGCGCCTTCCTCACCGCCGCCGGTGAGCTCAAGGAGAACTCGCTCGCCGCGCGGCTCCCGAGCCACGGCTGGAAGACCCTCGAACTGGAGGAGGGCGTGGACCGCGAGCGCCGGCTGCCGACCGGCAAGGGCCGCGCCTTCGGCCACCACCACGTCCACGAGGTGCTCAACGAGTCCTCCGAAGAGCACGCGATCTCCGTCCACGCCTACTACCCGCCGCTCCCGCAGATCCGCCGCTACAGCCGCACGGGCCCGGTGCTGCGCCTGGAGCAGGTCGAGCGCCCGGAGGACTGGCAGTGAGCGCCGTACGCGAACAGCCCCTCGGCATAGACGAGTTGCTGGAGCGGGTCCGCGCGGACTACGACCGCATCGAGGCCCGGGCCGCGTACGACGCGGTCCGCGACGGCGATGCCCTCCTGGTCGACATCCGCTACGAGGCCCTGCGCACCCGGGACGGTCTCATCCCCGGCGCCCTGGTCGTCGAGCGCAACGAACTGGAGTGGCGCCTCGACCCCCAGGGCAGCCACCGCGCCCCCGAAGCGACCGGGCACGACCTGCGCGTCGTGGTGATCTGCAACGAGGGCTACGCGTGCACCCTGGCGGCCGCGTCCCTGCACCGACTGGGCCTGCACCGCGCGACGGACCTGGTCGGCGGCTTCCAGGCCTGGAGGGCGGCGGGACTGCCTGTCACGTCGTAGCCACTCTGTCTACGACGTGACACACCAGGTCCACGACGTGACGCACCGACCCGCTCACGACCCGTCGGAGGGGCAGTAGAGCGGGGCGGTGTCCGCGTTGGACCTGGTGATGAGGCGGGCCGGTGTGGTGGCGATCTTCTCCACCTTCTCCTTACGGAGAAGGCTGATGGCGTTGGTGACGGCCAGTTCGCCGGTGTCCTTGGCCGAGTTGGAGACGGTGGCGGCGAAACGGCCGTCCTTGAGGGCGGCGAGGGCCTCGTCGGTGCCGTTGACCGTCACGATCCTGACCTTCTTGCCGCCGGCCGCGTCGAAGGCCTTGCGGGCGGCGAACGCCATCTCCTCGTTGGCGACGAAGGCGTAGTCCAGATCGGGATGCGCTTTGATCATGCTCGCGGCGACGGTCTTCGCCTTCGCGGCGACGAACATGGCGGGCTGGTTCGCGATCACCTTCGCGTTCACCGGCAGCCCCTTGGTGAATCCGCCGACGAGCAGGTCGGAGGCGGCACCCGGGGCGCCCGCGATGACGGCCACCTGGATCTCGCGTCCCGCGGCATCGTCCTCGATCCAGTCGGCGTCCAGCTTGCCCACCGCCTTCAGGTCGACGACGACGGCCCCGAGGATGTCGGACGGATCGGCACTGACCGAGGTCAGGAAGATCGGGATGTGGGCGCTCTTGGCCTTGGCGATGTCGCTCTTGAGGGCGGTGGTGTTGACCGTCTGCAGGATGATCGCGTCTACATGGCGCGCGATCATGTCCTGGATGTTGGCCAGCTCCCGCGCGGCGTCCTGATGCGAGTTGACGGTGACGAGCTTCGCGAAGTTGCTCCTGGCTGTGTTCGCGATCGACTCCTGCAAGCAAGTGTGGAACTCCGTGCTGCCGCCGTTGACGAACCCGAGGGTGGTGGGCCCGTCGTCGGCGGGCGTGGCACCGGGCTCCAGTCCGCAGCCGCTCAATAAAAGACCGGTGCCGATCAGGGAGGCCACCAGCGTTCTTCGGTGGCGGGCGGGCAGGGACGTGGACAACAGAGGCCGCCTTTCAGGGCGTACGAGGACCGGTCGGCGAAACGGCCGGAGGCACTCGGGCAGGCCTGACTGCGGCTCAGCGGGCGGGGAGGCCGAGGTTCGGCAAGCGTGGAGAGCCGAGGTTCGGCAGCAGAAGCTACTCCCGCGGCAAACATGCGCACCCTCCGCGTCACGCACGCTAAGTCTGCGAAATGCGTGCCCTCCGGTGAGACGAGTTGCCGCTGGGACGGACGACTGAGAGTTCCCCTCGCTCGCTCTCGGGAGGGACGACTGACGGTTTACGTCACTCACTTTCGGGTCGGACGGTCGGCGCTCTCCCGCGCTCTCTCCCAGGACGGGCGATCCGGCGGCTTCCTGCGCTCACTCCCTGGCGGTCGTCACCATGACCGCGCGGACCCTGAGTGCCACGCGTCCCGGCAGTGCTGTGGCGACGAGGGCGAGGGTCCCGGCCACCGCGATCACCGTGAGGTACACGAGGGGTGTCACCGACGGCGCCGCCCGGCCGGTCACGCCGACGCTGAACGCGGTCAGGACGGCGAGGGCGATACCGCTGCCGAGCGCTGTGGCGAGCAACAGCACCGACAGCGCCTCGGTGCGCAGCATCCGCAGCACCTGACGGCGGGTCGCCCCGGCGAGGCGCAGCAGCGCGAACTCCCGGACACGCTCCGCGACCGACATGGCTAGCGTGTTGACCACGGCGATGGCCGTGAACGCCAGGACGAGCCCCATGGCCAGGTAGTTGACCTCGGCGTTCGCCTGTTGCCGCTGCGCCTGGAGCGAGTCGGCGGCGGCCTACGCGAGAATTTGGACGCCCGGGAACTCACGGAGGGTAGTCGCGAGTTGTGTCTGTGTACGGGTCGTGCTGACGAGGACGGAGGAGGCGAGCGGGTTGTCGACATGCCGGGCGACGAGATCGTGCGCGAGGGTCAGATCACCGAAGCCGAGACCCCTGGCGTAGACGGCGACGACGGTGAGCGTGGCGGGCGTGCCGTCGCCGAGCGTCAGCTTCAGGGTGCTGGCGGGCCTCAAGTGGAGCTGGTCGGCGGCCAGTTCGCTTACGGCCGCGGTCTGCTCGGTGAGGTGGCCGAGTGATCCGGCGGTGACGTCGGGGTCCCAGGTGCGGGTGAGTCCGGCGGGGGTGACGCCTTGGGCCGCGTATTTGTCGAGGCCCACACGGACGGTCGTACGGACGACTTCGGTGACGACGTCGTGCGGCGCGCTGAGTTGGCGCGCGGCCTCGGCAGGGACGCCCGGGCCCCGGGAGGCGACGACCCAGTCCGCGCGGACACCTTCGCGGACCTGGGCGCGGGCGGCGTCACCGAGGGTGGGCTGGACGAACACCACGGTGCAGGTCATGCCGATCAGGAGGGTGAGGGGGGTGACGACGGAGGCCATGCGGGTGGCATTGCCCCGGACGTTGGCGACAGCGAGCCGACCACACGGGCCGGTGCGCCGGAGCGCGCCACCGACCACGAGGGTGGCCGCCCTGACGAGCAGCGGCCCGAGGAGAGCGACGGAGGTGGAGAGGACCACAACGGCGAGGAAGGTCACGGGAGTTGAGGCGGGTTCGGTGCGGAGCGTGCTGAGCAGGGTGACGAGGGTGACGCCGAGTGCGAGGAGGACCAGGCCTGCGAGGATGCGGGCGCGGTGGGGGCGTGCGGAGCGGCCTTGGGTGGAGTGGGGGCGTGTCGGGCGGGGGTGCTTGATTCGGGGGCGTGTGGGGCGGGAGTCCTTGGGCCTGGTGGCTTCGAGGTTGGCCCGGACTCGGGGTTCGGCTGCGGCTTCGATTCCGGGTGCGGGTGCGGGTGCGGGTTCGGGTCCGGCTTCGGCTTCAGCTCCGGCTCCGGCTCCGGCTCCGGCTCCGGCTCCGGCTCCGGCTCCGGCTCCGGCTCCGGCTCCGGCTCCGGCTCCGGGGTCAGTTCCAAGTCCAACTACAGGTTGGGCTGCGGCTCCAGGCTCGGCTCCGGCGCCGGATTCACCCCCTGCTTCGGCGAGTGCCTGGGCCGGGCTTATCCGGGAGATATGGCGAGAGGTAACCCTGGCCGCAGCCCAGGCGCCGAACACGGTCGCGGCGAGGGCGGCCAGCGGTGGGACAACTCCGGTGGTGTGCTGAAGCGTGGCGGGTACTGCGCCCAGGGCGACGAACCTGTCGTACAGCCAGGCGCCCAGGGGAAGTCCGAGCAGTGCGCCCGCGACACCGGCGACCGCGCCGACGATCAGGGCCTCGCGGCCCAGGAGTCCGCGGATCTGGCCGGAGGTGGCGGCCACCGCGCGGAGCAGGGCGAGTTCACGGTGGCGCTGTTGGACGGAGAGCGCGAAGGTGCCGACGACCACGAGGATCGCCACGAGCAGCGAGGTGCCGCCCATCGCACCGCCCATACTGACCAGCCTGATCCTGGCCGTGGCGGCGTCCAGGAACTCGACGGGGCCGCGTGCGTCGCCGGTGGTTACTTGGGCGGTGGCGCTGAGTTGAGCGGTGGTGTCGTGTGGGGCGGTGGAGTCGGGGAGCGCGGGGATTCCGACGTGCGACGCGATCGTGTCGGGGTGCGGCGCGCTGGTTCCGTGCAGCGCCGCGACGACAGCTTGCCGCAGCTGGGCCGTGCTCGTGCCCTTGGCCGGGAGGACGCCGAACGCGGTGACCTGCCCGGGGTGACCGGCCAGACGGCGGGCCTCGGCGGTGGAGAAGAAGAGTGACGTCTGATGGCGTACGGCTGTGGCGGGAACGGCGATTCCGGTGATCCGGTAGCTGCGCGGGGCCTGCGTCGACTGGACGGTGAGACGGTCGCCGGGCCGGAGCCGGGACCGTTCGGCGAGGTCGCGGTCGATGACGAGATCGGTCGCGGCCTGCGGAGCGCTGCCGGTGACTAGTCGGTACGGCGTCAGCGCGGCGGAGTCCCAGGCGTGCCCGTAGGCAGTCCGGCCGCCGGTACCGATGCCGACGCCAGCAGGTGTCAACGGCTGGGCAAAGAAGGTCAGTTCGGGGATGACCCGGGCGACGCCCGGAGTCCTGGCGAGCGTGCTCTCCAGGCTCGCGGGGAGCCAGGCGCGCTCGGCGATTGCTTTCGCCTTGTGCTTGACCTTGGTCTTGCCCTTCTTGTGTTTGACGGTGGTCCGATGGACGTTCTGGTCGGCGGAGACCACGACGGGGCTCGCCGCGTAGCGCTCGGTGCGGATGGTGCCGCGCAGACCGGTGTCGAGGAGGGTGCCGCACGCCGTGATGAGGGCGGCTGCGCACATCAGGGCGAGGAAGGCACCGAGGAAACCGGCCTTGCGGGCGCGGACGGACCGGAGGGCGTAGCGCAGCATCATGAGGGCTCGGTCTCTTTTCTGTTGTGCCCCGGGGCGGCGTCGACAGGGTGCGCAAGGGCGACTTCGCGACCGGCGCCGCCGACACCAGCACCCGCATCCGATTCGGCATCGGCATCGGCATCGGCATCGGCATCGGCATCGATGAGAGGTGCCGGAAAGGCCAGGAACCGGGTGAGCACAGTGCGCGCCCCGGCCGGCGTCTCGGCTTCGGCGCGCTTGTAGCGGTTGAGAAGGGCGATGTACTCCTCGAAGAACACCCGGAGTTCCGGCGGGGTCAGCCGGATGGTGCCGCGTGAGTACGGGAACGCGTCCGCCCATGGCCCGGTCTCGGCGGAGTCCCGCTGAAGCTGCTCGAAGAGCTCCAGATCGGCGGCGTACGCATGGTGGTTGAGCTCGTCCATGACGTGCCGCATCTCCGCACTCTGACGACTGCGCGGCGGAAACCGGCGGTCACCGGGAACGGCCCGCCACCAACGCTCACGACCATGCCCGGGCGCCCGCTCCGCCCCTGTCCCCGTTGCCGCGTCCCCTTCGGCAACTCCCGCACTCGCACCCGTTGTTGCCGTCTCCGCCCCCGTCTCCTCGACGAAGCCGTAGCGGGCGAGTTCACGCAAGTGGTAGCTGGTGGAGCCGGTGTTCAGGCCCAGCGCGCGGGCGAGCGTGGCCGAGGTCGCGGGGCCATGCAGGGTGAGGTGTTGGAGCACGCGCTGACGGCGGGGCTGCGCGAGGGCTTTGAGCGCGGCGAGATCGGAGAGTTCGACCGGTGCGGGTGTCGCCGGGGCCCGCTCGGCGGGTGTCTCCGCGCCGCGTATGCCGGGTGGGCCGGGTTCCTGTGCCATGCGTACACAGTCGTTTGTGCACAGGTGTCTGTGCACTGCGGCAATCCGGCGTCTTCAGCAGGGGGTTAGCCCTACCCCAAGCACTGCCCGGTGCTTGCCTGAACGCGGTCGGCGCCCCCGCGCGTCCACCGTGTTCAGGACGTTCGCACCATCAAGAGGTCAGAACCGGATCGATCCCGGATCAGTACCCCCTCCGTCTTCGGATCAGTACCCCTCGTCCCCGAGGAACTCCGTGTCCTCGCCCTCTTCCTCCAGGGCCTGCCGGACCACTCTGAGGGCCATGCCCTGGGAGTAGCCCTTGCGGGCCAGCATGCCCGCGAGGCGGCGCAGTCTCTTGTCGCGGTCGAGGCCCCGGGTGGACCGCAGTTTGCGATCGACCAGTTCACGGGCCGTCGTCTCTTCCTGCTCGGAGTCGAGCTGGGAGACGGCCTCGTCGATCAGCGTCGAGTCGACGCCCTTGGTGCGCAGTTCCTGGGCGAGCGCGCGCCGGGCCAGGCCCCGGCCATGGTGCCGGGACTCCACCCAGGCGTCCGCGAACGCGCCGTCGTTGATCAGTCCGACCTCCTCGAACCGCGACAGCACCTCGTCCGCCACCTCGTCCGGGATCTCCCGCTTGCGCAGGGCGTCCGCGAGTTGTTTGCGGGTGCGCGGGTTCCCGGTGAGCAGGCGCAGGCAGATTCCCCGCGCCCGCTCAGCCGGGTCCGCCGGCGGCTCCTCCTTCTCGGCCCTCGACGAGGAGAAGTCACCTCCGCCCTCTCCGGACGACTCTCCGAAGCCGCGGCCGCCGCCACGGCGCCCACGTCTACCGCGTGCGCCGTCACCGCGCGCTGTAGACCCTCGCGAGCCGCCCTCACCGCGCGCCCCACGGCTGCGGCGCGAGCCGCGGCCGGGTGCGTCGTCATCGGCGGACCCGTCGCCGGGCGAACTGCCGCCAGGCGCCGAGCTTCTGAAAAGCCGACCGGTGCCCGCAGAACCATCTCCGGGCCCCGAGCCGCCGGAAGGCGGACCGGTCTCCCCCGCGAAACCGTCGGCCGGCCACTCGCCGCCCGGCTCATCGCCGTACGGCTCCTCGGGCATGCCGTCCGCACCGTAGGCCAGGCCGTCGCCGCTTCCCCCGCGCCCCTGCGGGGCGCCGGGATACGCGTAATCGGCCCAGTCCGTTCGTCGTGTCACGGGTCAGCTCTTGGCTGTCGTGGCCTTGGCCTTGGTGGTCTTGGCCGCGGCCGGAGCGGGCACCGCCTTGGCGGCGTCGTCCGTGGCGGTGGAGACCGCCGCGTCCGCGCCCGGCTCGGCGGTGGGCTTGTCCTTCTCCGGACGGACGCCCACGCCCAGCTTCTCCAGGATCTTCTTCTCGATCTCGTTGGCCAGGTCGGGGTTGTCCTTCAGGAAGTTGCGCGCGTTCTCCTTGCCCTGGCCGAGCTGGTCGCCCTCGTACGTGTACCAGGCGCCGGCCTTGCGGACGAAGCCGTTCTCCACGCCCATGTCGATCAGGCCGCCCTCGCGGCTGATGCCGTGGCCGTAGAGGATGTCGAACTCGGCCTGCTTGAAGGGCGGCGCGACCTTGTTCTTGACGACCTTGACGCGGGTGCGGTTGCCGACCGCGTCGGTGCCGTCCTTGAGGGTCTCGATACGACGGATGTCGAGTCGCACCGAGGCGTAGAACTTCAGCGCGCGGCCACCGGTCGTGGTCTCCGGGGAGCCGAACATCACGCCGATCTTCTCGCGGAGCTGGTTGATGAAGATCGCGGTGGTCCCGGACTGGTGGAGCGCGCCTGTGATCTTGCGGAGCGCCTGGCTCATCAGACGGGCCTGCAGGCCGACGTGGCTGTCTCCCATCTCGCCCTCAATCTCCGCGCGCGGGACGAGTGCCGCGACGGAGTCGATGACGATGAGGTCGAGGGCGCCGGAGCGGACCAGCATGTCCACGATCTCCAGGGCCTGCTCGCCGTTGTCCGGCTGGGACAGGATCAGGTTGTCGATGTCGACGCCGAGCTTCTTCGCGTACTCGGGGTCGAGGGCGTGCTCCGCGTCCACGAACGCGACCTGGCCGCCGGCCCGCTGGGCGTTCGCCACCGCGTGCAGGGTCAGGGTCGTCTTTCCGGAGGACTCCGGGCCGTAGACCTCCACCACTCGGCCGCGCGGCAGGCCGCCGACACCGAGGGCGACGTCCAGTGCGGTCGACCCGGTGGGGATGACTTCGATGGGCTCGTTCGGCCGCTCGCCGAGGCGCATCACCGCGCCCTTGCCGAATTGCCGTTCAATTTGTGCGAGTGCGGCGTCCAACGCCTTCTCGCGGTCGGTTCCTGCCATGGGTTCCACCCGGTTTGCTTGAGTCGATCGCTTCACGTCAAAGACGCTAACGCCTGCCACTGACAATGCGCCCCGACGCCCGCCCAGCCTGTGGATAACTCGGACACTTCACCATCAAAAGCCTGCCGAAATGCCCGTCATGGCCTCGCCGGAGCTTCCATGAGAATGGATGTTCGATTTTCGTGTCAAGCGCACCACGCGGCACTCGCGTCATCGATGTCGCTGTGACGCCGAGCGTCGCGGCGACGCTTCGAAGGGCATGGAAATGCTTCCCGTGCCGGGAGTCGGGCCCGTTGACTGGCGGCAGCACAGGGCACGGCGATCACCTCGGTCGGCGAGACCGGCACCGTCACCATCCTGTGCAGCGGTGGCTGCTACCAGTAGGACTCCCGAACCCCGATCCCACAGGACGATCGCGCCCCGACCGGCCGACAGCGCGCGTTCACTGCGGCCGCGCGGTCATCGCCGTTCAGCAGCCCGAGCCGGACCGGGCGCCGCCGGAGTTGCCGAAGAGCCAGATGCCGTCACAGAGCAACACCGGCACGATGTACAGGTTGGTCTCGTCGATCAGTGCGCACAGTTCGTACTCCAGGAGCTGTCGGCCAATCGTGGGCGAGAGCACTTCGAGGTTCTTGCCGTCGGCGGCCTCCAGCCCGATGCGTACGGCTCGGCCGCGTCGCAGTTCAGGAAGGTCACCCCAGGGGCGGGCGGCACCACGTTCGATCCCCGCTTCGGGGGTCACCGTTCCTCGGATTCCGGGCGGCTCTCACCTCCCTGGACCCGGCGCGCCCCCGAAACGATCACCAACCCCTGGGAGTCCTACTTCCGCCGTCGTACGGCTGGTGTCTTCGGCCGTACGACGACTGCGCGGCGCGTTCCCGCGAGGCTCGGGCCATGACTCGGACCCTGAAGAGCCGCGTACGTCCCGCCGAGCGTCTCTGCCATGCGACCGGTGCCCTGCTGATCGTCTCCGGGCTGGTGCATCTCGTGGTGTTCGCGGTCGACGGCGGCCCCTGGTACGGGCCCGTCTCCTGGCGCAAGCCCATCACGTTCGGGCTCTCGTTCGGGGCGACGCTGATCGCGGTCACCTGGGTCACGTCGTATCTGCGCGTCGGGGCCCGGCTGCGCACCGTGCTGCTCGTCGTGTTCGCCGCCGACTGTGTCGTCGAGGTCGGCGGCATCACCCTCCAGGCGTGGCGCCGGGTGCCGTCGCACCTCGACATGGAGACGCCCTTCGACACAGCGGTGTCCATGACGCTCGCGGTGGGCGGTGGTGTCCTCGTGGTGCTGCTCACCGTGTTCGCCGTGGCGTCCTTCCGGCACCGGCCGACGGGGCCCACGGGGATGGCACTCGCGGTGCGCTCCGGGTTCGCGATCCTGCTCGTGGCGCTGGCCTCGGGCGCCGCGATGATCGCGCGCGGGGTCGTCCTCGCCCGAACCGGTCACCAGGAGGCGGCGTACCACTCGACGACTCCACTCAAGCCGCTCCACGGGGTGAGCCTGCACGCCGTCCTGGTGCTGCCGGCCCTGGCCTGGCTGCTGTCCCGTACGTCCTGGAGCGAGGCGGTACGACGGCGGACCGTGACAGTCGCGGTCGGGTGCTACGTGGTCGCCGTGGCCGGGGCCGGGGTGTGGGCGGTGCTCACGTACTGAACGCGACGCCCCGGTGTTCTCACCGGGTCATCCCTCAGGAGGAGCCGGAGGAGCCCTCTCCGGGGTCCTTCGGTTCGGAGTCGGTCGGTGCCGGATCGGTCGGCCGCGAGCCGGCTGTCCCGGAGTCGGCCGTACCGGCGGAATCAGTCGTACTGGCGGAATCGGCCGCTGTCGGCTCCGCCGCCCCCTGTCGCCGGTCCCACAGCCGTCGCGCGCGCGTCACCAGGCCGGGCCCGCCGGAGCCGCGGGTGGTCCGGTGGCCGTGGACCCGGGGGTCGTCGGTGACGGCGTACCGCTTCACATACGCCCCGAGGAACGCCTGGAGCGTGGCGACGGCCGGGATGGAGATCAGCGCGCCCACGGCACCCAGGAGCGCGGTGCCCGCGATGACCGAGCCGAAGGCGACCGCGGGGTGGATGTCGACGGTCTTCGCGGTCAGCTTGGGCTGCAGCATGTAGTTCTCGAACTGCTGGTAGACCACGACGAAGATCAGCACCCACAGCGCGTACCAGGGGTCCACGGTGAAGGCGATCAGCATGGGCAGGGCGCCCGCCAGATACGTGCCGATGGTCGGGATGAACTGGGAGACCAGACCCACCCAGACGGCGAGCACGGGCGCGTACGGGATGCCCAGTGCCTGCAGCAGGATGTAGTGCGCCACTCCGGAGACCAGCGCCATCAGGCCGCGCGAGTATATGTAGCCGCCCGTCTTGTCGACGGCGATCTCCCACGCGCGCAGCACCTCGGCCTGCCGGGCGGGCGGCAGTACGGAGCACAGCGCGCGCCGCAGCCGTGGCCCGTCGGCGGCGAAGTAGAACGAGAACAGACCGATCGTCAGCAGTTGGAAGAGGCCCCCGAGCACCTGGGTGGACACGTCCAGCACACCGGTGGCGCTGTTCTGCACGTACTTGCGCAGCCAGTCGGAGTGGAGCAGCCCCTCCTGGATGTCGACGCGTCTCAGGTCGGTGTGGAAGTGCGTGTTGACCCAGTTGATGACGGAGTCGAGGTAGTTCGGGAAGTCCTCGATCATCTTGATGATCTGGCCGGCGAGCATCGACCCGAGCAGGGTGACGAACCCGGCGCTCACGATCAACAGCCCGAGAAAGACCAGGAAGGTGGCCAGCCCCCGGCGCATCCCCCGGTCCGCCATCCGGCTCACCGCGGGCTCGATGGCGAGCGCCAGGAAGAACGCAATGAGGATGTTGATCAGCAGCCCGAGGAGCTGGTGGAAGGCCCAACTGCCCAGCTGGAAAACGGCGACGAGGGCGAGCGCCAGCACCATGGCGCGCGGCAGCCAGCGCGGCATGCCGGTGGCCGGTGCGGCGCCGTCGGCCGGGGGCCGGGTCGGCGACGTACCGATCGGGGATGCCTGCGGGGCGTCGGGCCCGGTCTCGTCAGTGGCTGCCACGGTGCAAGTCTCGCCTACGCCACTGACAACCGGTCACCCGGCGGCGATCTTCGTGACCGATCAGCGACTTTCCCGCGGAACGTTCATGACGCCGCAGACCACACGCCACACGTCCTTGGCCTCCCAGCCCGAGTCCAGCGCCTCGTGCACCGTCCGCCCGCCGAGTTCCGTCATCACGTGATCCCGCGCGAAGCTCTCGGCGTACCCCGCGCCGAAGTGCTCCGTCATCCGCTCCCAGAAGACCGTCAACCGCATGACACCAGTATCCCGCCCTGAGAGTGGGACCAGGTCGGGACCCCTTACGGAGACCGCTTTCCGTCCTACGGTCTGACGCATGGCCGAAACAGGAGCTTCCCCACTCCCCCCGACGCCCCCGGCGCACTCCCCGCTCTTCCGCGCCGAGCACTTCGTCTGGCTCACCGCGCGCGTGCTGGAACAGCGCCTCTTCGCGTATCACTTCCTCAACGGCGAACCCGATCCGGTGGAGACCGCGCTGGACGCCTACCGCAACGAGGACGGCGGGTACGGGCACGCGCTGGAACCCGATCTGCGCGGCCCGGTCAGCCAGCCGCTGCACACCGGGCACGCGCTGCGCGTCCTGGACGCCGTCGGGCGCTGCGGCGGGCAGCGGGTGGAACGCGTGTGCCGCTATCTGACCTCGGTCTCCACGTCCGACGGTGCCCTGCCGGCGATCCTTCCCGGCCAGCGCGGCTATCCGACGGCGCCCTTCGTGCCGATCGTGGACGACCCGCCCAGTGAACTCCTCGCCACCGGGCCGGTGGTGGGCCTGCTGCACCGCAACGAGGTGTGGCACGCCTGGCTGTTCCGGGCCACCGACTTCTGCTGGCAGGCCGTCGACTCCCTGGAGAAGTCGCACCCCTACGAGATCGAGGCCGCCGTCGCCTTCCTGGACTCGGCACCCGACCGCCCGCGCGCGGAGGCCGCCGCCGACCGCCTCGGCCGCCTGGTGCGCGAGCACCGGCTCGCCGCCCTGGACCCGGAGCGTCTGGAGGCCTACCCGGTCGCCGCCGGGTACGCGCCCGGCGAGCACCACTTCCCGTACGACTACGCGAAGACGCCGAGCTCACTCGCGCGCGCGTGGTTCACGGACGACGAGATGGACCGCTCCCTCGACCACCTGGCGGACGATCAACGGGAGGACGGCGGCTGGCCGATCCGCTGGCGCCAGTGGGCGCCCGGCATCGCCTTGGAGGCACGCCCCATGGTGACGATCCAGGCACTGCGCACCCTGAAGGCGTACGGCCGCTCCGTGGGCTGACCCCGGGCCGGCTCAGCCGCCGATGGCCCGCACGCCGGCCGTCACCAGTACGGCCGCCGCGACGACAAGCAGGAACGGCGCCCGCAGCACCAGCGCCACGGCGGCCGCCACGAGCCCTGCCGCCCGGGCGTCGAGCACGAGCGCGTGCCCGTCGGCGAAGGTCTGCTGGGCCGTCAGCGCGGCGAGCAGGGCGACCGGCAGCAGGGCCGCGAGCCGCCTCACCAGCGGTCGCTCCAGCGCGCCCGCGGGCACCAGCAGTCCGGCGAGCTTGACGACGTAGCAACCGAGGGCGGTCGCCGCGATCGCGATCCAGACGGTCAACGGTCTTCCTCCTGTGCGTCGTAACTGCCTTCTTCTGGTGCGCCGTTACGCACCTCGCCCTGCCGACGACCCTCTATGTAGAGGGCGATCGGCGCCGCGAGAGCCGCCGCCAGGACCGGCACACCGGCCGGCAGTACAGGCAGCAGCCCCAGTCCCAACAGGACCGCGAGTGCGGCGACGGCACGCTCGGTGGTGGTCCTGAGCATGGGTGCGAGCAGCGCCAGGAAGACGGCGGGCCCGGCCGCGTCGAGACCCCAGGCGTCCGTGTCCCCGATGGCCTTGGCACCCAGCGCGCCGAGCAGCGTGGTGAGGTTCCACAGCAGATACAGGGTGAGCCCGGTGACGGTGAACCCGATCCGCGCGGCACGTCGCGTGGGTTGCGCGAGCGTGACGGCCGCCGTCTCGTCGATGACCCACTGGGCGGCGAACGGCCGCACCGCGCGCGGGAGGGCCAGCAGCTGCGACAGGCGCAGCCCGTAGAAGGTGTTGCGCACACCCAGGAAGAAGGCGCCCGCCGCCGCGGTGAGCGGATTGCCACCGGCCGCGAGCGCTCCCACGAGCGCGAACTGGGAGGCGCCGGTGAACACCAGGAGGCTGAGGGCGCAGGTCTGCAGCAGGGTGAGCCCGCCACCGGCCGAGGTCACCCCGAAGGCGAACCCGGAGAGCCCTACGGCGACCCCGACCCCGAGGGCGTCCCGTACGACGGCGGAGTCCGGCTTGCCCCCGGCACCTGAGTCCAGTCCTCCTCCCTCTTCGGCACGTATGTCTTCTGAAGCGATCTGTTCTGCCACGTGTCGGACGGTACGAGCAGCCGCCGTTCGGCGTCTTGTACGTTCTTGCGCTCCCGCTGGTACGCGCCCGGGGGCACGCCCACGATCCGGGCGAAGTGCCGGTTGAGGTGCGGCTGGTCCGTGAACCCGACGGCGACGGAGGCCTCCGCGGGCGCCGTACCCGCGTCCAGGAGCCGGCGTGCCTGCCGCACACGGGCGTCGGTCAGCCAGGCGTGGGGCGGCATCCCGTAGGCGCCCCGGAACGCGCGCAGCAACGCGAAGGGGCTGGTCCCCAGATCCCCGGCGAGCCGCTCCAGGGTGGGCGGTTCCGCCATCCGCTCCTCCAGCACGGCACGCGCGCGTGCGGCGACCCGGCCACCGGCCGTGGGCACGGCGCGCTGCGGCAGCGGTCCGCCGTTCAGCCGGAGCAGTCTGGTGACGGCGACCCGCAGCAGGGTGTCGGCGGCGAGCGCGTTGCCCTCGTCGGCCGCGCGCAGGATCTGGTGGACGAGCCCTACGGTGTAGGGGTCATCGAGCACGGGCCTGATGAAACCGGGAGTTCCGCGGATCGAGGTGGTCTCTGCAGCTATCGCGGCCACCACCTCGGGCGACGGGTAGACCGCCCCATACCGCCAGCCCTCGGGCACACCCGCCCGGCCGGTGTGCGGAGTGTCCGGATTGACCAGCGCGAGCGCTCCCGCCCCGGCGGACACATCGCCCCCACCGTGGTGGAACACCTCGACGCCGTCCGCGATGGCGGCGATGACGAAGTTCTCGTGCGTGTGCCGGACGAAGGTCTTGCGGATGTACCGGGCCCGCAGCAGGTCGACGCCGGGCAGCTCCGTGTACTGCCAGTGCCGCGCCAACTCACCCGAACCCGCCATACGGCCATTCTCCGCCACGTCGACGGAACGAAGCGGCCCAGCCCACGGCGACCGGAAGCCGCCGAAACGATTCCTGGCCATGGCGGCCGGCGAAGACCGAAACGATTCCGCGAGCGACCGTCGCGGAATCCCCGCAGGTCAGACGCATTGTCAGTGGTCGGGTGCAGGATGGACGCATGGTCAGCTCCGCACATCGAGCCCTCGACGGCTTCTCCCCCGCGACCCGCGGCTGGTTCACGGGGGCCTTCTCCGCGCCCACCGCGGCCCAGGCGGGCGCGTGGCAGGCCATCGGCGAGGGCTCGGACGTGCTGGTGGTCGCCCCGACCGGTTCCGGCAAGACCCTGGCCGCCTTCCTCGCAGCGCTGGACCAGCTCGCCGCCACGCCCCCGCCCGCAGACCCGAAGAAGCGCTGCCGCGTCCTGTACGTGTCTCCGTTGAAGGCCCTCGCGGTCGACGTGGAGCGCAACCTCCGTTCCCCGCTGACCGGCATCCGCCAGGAGTCCGTCCGCCTGGGCCTGCCCGAGCCCGAGGTCAAGGTCGGCATCCGCTCCGGCGACACCCCGCCCGCCGAGCGCCGCGCGCTGTCCACGCGACCGCCGGACATCCTGATCACCACCCCGGAGTCCCTGTTCCTGATGCTGACGTCGGCCACGCGCGACGCGCTGACCGGCATCGAGACGGTGATCCTGGACGAGGTGCACGCGGTCGCGGGCACCAAGCGGGGCGCGCATCTCGCGCTGTCCCTGGAGCGGCTGGACGAGCTGCTGCCGAAGCCGGCCCGCCGTATCGGCCTGTCGGCGACCGTGCGCCCGGTCGACGAGGTCGCCCGCTATCTCTCACCGCGCGGCAAGGTGGAGATCGTCCAGCCGAAGTCCGGCAAGGAGTTCGACCTCTCCGTGGTCGTCCCGGTCGAGGATCTGGGCGAGTTGGGCGGCTCCCCGGTTGCCGACGGCAAGGAGGGCGCGGAGAAGCCGTCGATCTGGCCGCATGTCGAGGAGCGCATCACCGACCTCGTCCAGTCGCATCGTTCAACGATCGTTTTCGCCAACTCCCGCCGCCTCGCGGAGCGGTTGTGCAACCGGCTCAACGAGATCGCCTACGAGCGCGCGACCGGAGAGTCCCTGGACGAGCACCACGCACCGGCCGAGCTGATGGGCGGTTCCGGCGCCGCCCAGGGCGCGCCTCCGGTCATCGCCCGCGCCCACCACGGCTCGGTCTCCAAGGAGCAGCGCGCCCAGGTCGAGGAGGACCTCAAGGCGGGCCGCCTGCCCGCAGTGGTCGCCACCTCGAGCCTGGAGCTGGGCATCGACATGGGTGCCGTCGATCTCGTCATCCAGGTGGAGTCACCGCCCTCCGTAGCTTCCGGCCTCCAGCGCGTGGGCCGCGCGGGTCACCAGGTCGGCGCGGTCTCCACAGGCGTGGTCTTCCCGAAGTACCGGGGCGACCTCGTCCAGGCCGCCGTGGTCACCGAGCGGATGCGCACCGGTTCCATCGAGTCCCTGAGGGTCCCCGCCAACCCCCTGGACGTCCTCGCCCAGCAACTCGTCGCGATGACGGCGCTGGACACCTGGCAGGTCGACGACCTGCTCGCCACGGTCCGCCGTGCCGCGCCCTTCGCCTCGCTCCCGGAGTCGGCGTTCACGGCCGTGCTCGACATGCTCGCAGGCCGCTATCCGTCCGACGCGTTCGCGGAACTGCGCCCGCGCGTGGTGTGGGACCGCATCGCCGGCACGATCACCGGCCGCCCCGGAGCGCAGCGCCTCGCCGTCACCTCCGGGGGCACGATCCCCGACCGCGGGCTCTTCGGTGTCTTCCTGGCCGGCGCCGACCCGAAGAAGGGCGGCGGCCGGGTCGGCGAGCTGGACGAGGAGATGGTCTACGAGTCCCGGGTGGGCGACGTCTTCACGCTCGGCACCAGCTCCTGGCGGATCGAGGACATCACCCGCGACCGCGTCCTGGTCTCCCCCGCACCCGGCGTCCCCGGCCGCCTCCCCTTCTGGAAGGGCGACCAGCTGGGCCGCCCGCTCGAACTGGGCCGCGCGGTGGGCGCGTTCCTCCGCGAGGTCGGCTCACAGCCCAAGGAGGACGCCCGCCTGCGCCTCCTCGCCGCGGGCCTCGACGCCTGGGCCGCGGAGAACGTGCTGTCGTACCTGGCCGAACAGCGCGAGGCCTGCGGCCACATCCCGGACGATCGCACGATCGTCGTGGAGCGCTTCCGGGACGAACTCGGCGACTGGCGCGTGGTCATCCACTCCCCCTTCGGCGCCCAGGTCCACGCCCCCTGGGCCCTCGCGCTCGGCGCTCGCCTCTCCGAGCGCTACGGCATGGACGCCCAGGTGATGCACGCCGACGACGGCATCGTCCTCCGGCTGCCGGACGCCGACCTGATGGGCCTGGACCTGCTCGACCAGGAGCCCATGAAGGCCGGCACGGAGTACGACGCCGACCAAGCCCCCGTAGGCGCCGCCGACGTCGCCTTCGACAAGGGCGAGGTCAACCAGCTCGTCACCGACCAGGTCGGCGGCTCGGCCCTGTTCGCGGCCCGCTTCCGTGAATGCGCCGCCCGCGCGCTGCTGCTGCCGCGCCGCAACCCCGGCAAGCGCACCCCGCTGTGGCAGCAGCGTCAGCGCGCTGCCCAACTGCTCCAGGTGGCCAGCGAGTTCGGCTCGTTCCCCATCGTCCTGGAGGCCGTCCGCGAATGCCTCCAGGACGTCTTCGACGTCCCCGGCCTCACCGAGCTGATGGGCGACCTGGAGTCCCGCAAGGTGCGCCTCGTGGAGGTCACCACCCCCGAGCCGTCCCCCTTCGCCCGCTCCCTCCTCTTCGGGTACGTCGCCCAGTTCCTCTACGAGGGAGACTCACCGCTCGCCGAGCGCCGCGCCGCCGCCCTGTCCCTGGACTCCCACCTGCTGGCCGAGCTGCTGGGCCAGGCGGAGCTGCGCGAACTCCTCGACGCCGAGGTACTGACCGAGCTGGAGCGCGAACTCCAGTGGCTCACCGAGGACCGCCGCATCAAGGACGTCGAGGGCGTCGCCGACCTGCTGCGCATGCTCGGCCCGCTCACCGACGCCGAGTTGGCCGAGCGGGGCGCCGCTCCGCAATGGGCCCAGAACCTGGCCTCGGCCCGCCGCGCGATCCGGGTCCGTATCGCCGGTGCCGACCACTGGGCGGCGATCGAGGACGCTGGCCGCCTGCGCGACGCCCTCGGTACGGCACTCCCGGTCGGCGTTCCGGAGGCATTCACCGAGCCGGTCAAGGACCCGCTCGGCGACCTGCTGGCACGGCACGCCCGCACCCACGGCCCGTTCACGTCGGCCACAGCAGCGGCCCGCTTCGGCCTGGGCGTGGCGGTCACCGACGGCGCGTTGCAGCGACTGGCAGCCAGCGGCCGTGTCGTACAAGGGGAGTTCCACCCGGCCGGGATCGGTCAGGAGTGGTGCGACGCGACGGTGCTGCGCCGCCTGCGCCGCCGTTCCCTGGCCGCGTTGCGGCACGAGTTGGAGCCGGTGCCGCCGGCCGCGCTGGCACAGTTCCTCCCTCAGTGGCAGCACATCGGCAAGGGCCACGAACTGCGCGGCATCGACGGACTAGTGCGCGCGGTCGAGCAATTGCAGGGCGCCTCCGTGCCCGCGTCCGCCCTGGAGAAACTCGTCCTGCCGTCCCGCGTGGCCAACTACGCACCCGCGATGCTCGACGAACTCACCTCCGCCGGCGAGCTGGTGTGGGCGGGCGCGGGCTCCCTCCCCGGCAAGGACGGCTGGGTCTCCCTGTACCTGGCGGACGCGGCCCCCCTGCTCCTCCCGCCCCCGCACCCCCTCGAACTAACAGCGCTGCACCAGTCGGTCCTGGACACCCTCTCCGGCGGCTACGGCCTCTTCTTCCGCCAGATCACCGACCAGATCCGCGCGACCACCCACCCCGACGTCACCGATCCCCAACTGGCCGACGCCGTATGGGACCTGGCCTGGTCCGGCCGACTCACGAACGACACGCTCGCCCCCATGCGTTCGCTGCTGGGCTCCGGCCGTACGGCAGGTTCCACGGCCCACCGCGCCAAACGCACGGTCCCGCGCGGGCGCTACGGCTCCCTCACCGCCGCCGCGCGCCCCGCCTCCCGCACGGGTCCGCCGACCGTCGCGGGCCGCTGGTCCCTGCTCCCGGCCCACGAGCCGGACCCCACCGTGCGCGCGCACGCCCTGGCCCGCACTCTGCTCGACCGCCACGGGGTCGTGACCCGGGGAGCGGTCGCCGCGGAGGGCGTCGAGGGCGGCTTCTCGGCGACGTACCGCGTCCTGTCCGCCTTCGAGGACAGCGGCCAGGCACGGCGCGGCTATGTCGTGGAGGGGCTCGGCGCCGCCCAGTTCGCGATGGACGGCGCGGTGGACCGCCTCCGCGCGGTCGCCAACGCCCGCGACCGGGGCGACGACCTGCCCACTCCGGCCCCCACAGACAACGACCCCTACGGCTTCGGCGCCCTCACCACGTCCGGCTCACCGACCTCCGGCTCCGGCTCCGGCAACGATTCCGCCGCCCCCTCCGGCGCCCCGAGCACCACCTACGACTCGCCTGACAACCACAACCGGCAGGCCCCGTACGCCTCCCCCACCGGCCACGGCCGACACAATGAATCCAACTCCCCCGGAACGCCCAGCTCCCTGGGCTCACCCGACTCCCCCGGAGTCCACGACTTCGCCGACGCTTTCGGCCCGTTCACCGACTTCGACGACCTCGACAGCCTGGACTCACTGGACAACGGCCCCGCAAATCCGGGCGCCCCCACCTCCCGGCACCACCGCACCCCCGCCTCCCACCCCCCGTCCCCGGGCGACTACATCTCCCCCCGCGACTTCCCCGCCCCACCACCCCAGGGCAACACCAGCTCCCCCTACGCCAACCACCGCACCCACCGCCCCGCCCTCTCCACCCGAGCCGTGGTCCTGGCCGCCGCCGACCCCGCGAACGCATACGGCGCGGCCCTCCCCTGGCCCGAGCCGCCGACCGGTTCCGGGCACAAGCCGGGGCGCAAGGCAGGCTCTCTCGTAGTGCTGGTCGAGGGTGAGCTGACGCTCTACATGGAGCGCGGCGGCAAGACCCTGCTCGCCTGGCCCTCCGCACCGGACACGCCGGCCACCGAGGACCCACGCCTCCAGGCTGCCGCCGAGGCCCTCGCGGCAGCGGCCCGAGCCGGTTCCCTCGGCACGGTCACGGTGGAGCGGGTCAACGGCACCTCGGCCCTGACCTCCCCCATCGGCACCCTCCTGGAAGGAGCGGGCTTCATCGCGACCCCACGCGGCCTGCGCCTCCGCGCATGAACCAGCTCAACGCCCTTCCGAGGTCCGACCACTCCTCAGGCCGCACCGCCCCTCACTCCGAGCCGCCGCGCACTCCGAGCCCGAGGGACCCCGGACCCCGGACCCCGCACCACCGCTCACCCCGAGCCGAACCCACCGCCGCAGCCGTACCCGCCCCCCTGGCCGCAGCCGCCGACGGCGATTCCGCTCCACAGGGGCCACCCGCACCCGACGACGAAAGCATCACGGGCGGTGCGGGTGGGGAAAACATCGAGGCCGACGGCGAAGCCAAGGCCGTGGGCAGCGGCTCCGCCGGCCTCGCCCCCACCCCATGCCGCTCCTCACCTCCATGCCACCCCTCACCCCAACCCCCTCCACACCCCACACCCCTCCCCCTCCCATGCCACCCTTGACCCATGCCTGAAGGCGACACCGTCTGGCAGACCGCGAAGCGCCTCCACACGGCCCTCGCGGGCAAGGTGCTGACCCGTAGTGACTTCCGCGTCCCCAAATACGCCACGGCAGACCTCACCGGCCGCACCGTCCTGGACGTCACGCCCCGGGGCAAACACCTGCTGACCCGTGTCGAGGGCGGTCTCACCCTCCACTCGCACCTGCGGATGGACGGCACCTGGCGGGTGTACGCCAACGGCCAACGCTGGAGCGGCGGCGGACCGGCCCACCAGATCCGCGTGATCCTCGGCACCGCCGACCGCACGGCCGTCGGTTACCGCCTCCCCGTACTGGAACTCCTCCGCACGACCGACGAAGACCGAGCCGTGGGCCACCTCGGCCCCGACCTCCTGGGCCCCGACTGGAACCCGGAGCTGGCCCTCGCCAACCTCCTCGCAGACCCCGCCCGCCCCCTCGGCGAGGCCCTGCTCGACCAGCGCAACCTGGCCGGCATCGGCAACATCTACAAAAGCGAACTCTGCTTCCTCCTGGGCGCCACCCCCTGGCTCCCCATCGGCGCACTCCCCGCCGACCGCGCCGCAAAGCTCCCCGCCATCGCCAAGCTGCTCCTGGAAGCCAACCGCGACCGCCCCATCCGCAACACCACAAACACCCTCACAACCAACTCCCCGAACCAAAACCGCACCACAAGCCCCAGCACCACAGCCGCCGGCTCCACACTCCCCAGCGCCCCAACCCCCCGCCCCCACACCCCCGACCTCTTCGTCTACGGCCGCACCCCCCGCCCCTGCCTCCGCTGCGGCACCCCCATCCGCACCGCCGACCAGGGCGACGGCTCCCGCGAGCGCCCCACCTACTGGTGCCCGACCTGCCAGGTAGGCCCGGCGCCGGGCACCACCCCACCCCGCAAAACTCAGCACCGTACGACTAATTGACGACCCGTCAGAAACCCTCGTACCGTCGATTCATGCCCGTCAAGGCGTACGACCTCACCGGACGCACCGCTTTCGTCACTGGCGCCGCCAGCGGAATCGGCCGCGCATCCGCCGTACTGCTCGCCGAGGCGGGCGCCACCGTGCACTGCGCCGACCGCGACGCGCAGGGCCTGCACGAGACGGCGACCCTGCTCAAGGACAAGGGCGGCATCGCCCGCACCCACCACCTCGACGTCACGGATCGCGCCCAACTGAAGCAGGCCGTGGACTCCTGCGAGGAGCTACACATCATGGCCGCCGTCGCGGGGATCATGCACAGCAGCACCGTCCTGGACACCCAGGACGAGGACCTCGACCGGGTGCTGAACGTCAACTTCAAGGGCGTCCTCTACGCCTGCCAGGAGGCGGCCCGACTGATGCTCGACCGCGGCACCCGAGGCAGCATCGTCACCATGGCGTCCGGCGCGATCGACACCGGAGGAGCCGGGCTGCTCTGCTACAGCGCGGCGAAAGCAGCCGTCGTCCAGCTGACGAAGACGCTGGCGACCGAGCTGGGCCGGCACGGCATCCGCGTCAACGCGGTCGCGCCGGGCTGGATCCGCACGCCCATGACCGACCACCACGAGGGCGAGGCGCAGGCCCGTACCGAGGCGCTGATGGTCCGGCTGTCGCCGCTGGGCCGGGTAGGTGAGCCGGAGGACATCGCCCACGCGGTGCTGCATCTGGCGTCGGACGCGTCGTCGTTCACGACGGGCCAGATCCTCCGCCCGAACGGCGGCGTGGCGATGCCTTGGTAACCGGCACCGACTCGACGCCCGGCGATGCTCCGGTGGCCGACGTCGGCCAGGCGCCCGGCGACGGTCCGGTGCCCGGCAATGGCCCGTCCACCGGCCACACCCCAGCGTCCGTCACGCCGGGGTCGGTCGGCACCCCAGCGACCATCACGCCGACGTCCGGCGATACCCCAGCGACCGTCGATATCCCGGCGCCCGGAACACCCGGAGCCCCCGACGCCCGCCAAGCCGCCCGCCACCGCCCCGCAGCCACAGCCCCCGCAGCCCGCGCCTTGGGCATGCAGTGCACCGGAAGCAAGCTCAACCCCCACCCCCCGGCGGCCACGGCCCCCTCCAGTGCCCCCGCGTGCGGCGTCAGCGCGAGCCGCAGTACGGCCCACCACCACACCGCGCCGAGCCCCAGCGCGAGCCCCCAGCGTGCTATTCGCACCGCCATGGCCCCACCTCCAGCCCGACGCTAGATCGTCACGGTCACCCGCCAGGAGGGCGCATCGACGGCACACGGACGCACCAGTCGCCGCACCACTCGCCTCAACCATGACCGCACCGGGCCGCACCGGCAAACGCACCGCGCAGGCCGTACAGGCACCCGCCAGGCCTCCCGTCACCGTCCCCGTCCCCACGCGAAAGGACGGCAACACACAAGGACGACAACGCGAAAAACCCCGGCCGCACCTCCCCAGGTCTCCCTGGAGAAGCCCCGGCCGGGGCTCCGCACACATCGTTGAGGCCGGTCAGCGCCTCATCGGTCTACACCAGCGTGAACGTCACGCGGCGACCACGTCCACCGCCTCGGCGGGGGCCTTGATCGTCACCCGTTCCGGTGGCACACCGGTCACCGACACGGAACCCAGCATCGGACGTACCGACGTGGGCACAGAACCGGTGGCCGCAGCAGACTGGGCCAGCTCGGCGAGAGCGAGCTCGTCGCTCACTTCCCGCATGAGCTCGGACATCCGTACGTCCAACGCGTCGCAGATGGCGGAGAGCAGTTCAGAGGAAGCCTCCTTCTGCCCCCGCTCCACCTCGGAGAGATAGCCGAGTGAGACTCGGGCGGACGAGGAGACTTCGCGCAGAGTACGGCCCTGGCGCTGGCGCTGCCGACGCAGCACGTCACCAAGCAGGCGACGGAGCAGAATCATCGGTGGCTCCCTCCTCGGACCGCGTAGCCGCATCCTTCTCGCCCCACCGTACCGCCTTGCGCCGCGGCCGTGCGGGGAGCGATGTCGTGTTCACTCAGGGCTGCAAACATCAAAACCCCCCGTTCTGTTCCGTATCCTGTGCCCGCTCATTCTCAGTGAGTTCGCCCACAAGCTGCTCCAGAAGCAGTGCGAGCACGCTCCGTACACTCTCCATACGGATTTCCGTCCGGGAGCCGTTCAACCGCAACGCCACCACTTTCCCGCCAAGAACGCGTTCGCCGGACGTGCCGTGCGGCCCGT
>Ga0307515_10001402_pt1 | contig 54542 bp, 47 predicted proteins | sample 17_EM_MG_FD_194513 | JGI IMG/M metagenome (GOLD analysis project Ga0307515, IMG submission 194513) | Populus trichocarpa ectomycorrhiza microbial communities from riparian zone in the Pacific Northwest, United States - 17_EM | ecosystem: Host-associated > Plants > Roots > Unclassified | place...
TGTGACAAGTTCTGTGGTGCTGAGTTGCATATAAATAGCAGTACTTTGGAGATTGTGAGAGTACCATCCTCCAGCCCAGTGGCAACCACCTTCCCACTTTGCATCTACCACACCACAACAACCATGAGCAGAGAAGCCCTCAGGCCTCGGAATCCTAATGTAAACTACCTATCCCCACCACTTATACTATCATCTCCATCCTCACCAAAAAATGTCAAAAAAGGAAGTGCCAAACACCGCATCATGGACAATCACTCTGGTCCAAAGCACACCTCCTCCAGACAACCACCACCACCTACAGTGGTACAGCACCGACCTGTCATTGTACCTGATGTATCTTCACCGAATACTGATGCTCCACCTGCAATGCTTAACCTTGACAATAATTGTAGCTTCTCAGATGAAGCATATATTGAGCTTGGCGGGTCAATCACAGCTGATCACTCGGCTACCCAGCATAAGACAACTGTTACATATCTAGTTGATGTTGTTTGTTGTTTAATCATACTGTATTCACTCCTACTAGAGTATGATAGGACCTGAATAACCCCCTGCGCCTCCAGGCGAGCTGGCTAGATGGCGGACCTCCCCCTCTGCTAACTTTCATCACCGCTGATAAATGAAAGTTGAGAGATAGAACAGAAAGAAAAGAAGAAAAGGAAAAGAAAAGAACAGATATAAACCCACTGCCACTGCTCCCCGCACCTGAGTCAGCCTCTGCCCATATTCCATACCGCCATTCATCTGGGCGGGATCTGTCCGACTTTAGTAGCCGCCAGGAAGTCTACCACCGCTTGATTGCATTCTTCGATGGGAAACACCTCAGAAATCTGCCCATGTCGGCAGCCACCTGTTACATATCTAGTGGTGGCAAGTGACTCAGAGTGGTTAGTGACTTAAGAGTGGCAAAGCATCAAGGTTTTCTCTCATAATTCTCTGTATATAAATTTAGTCTTTCTCCTTCTCTCCTTCTCTTCACTGTATCATAGAATCAACACACAGTTCTCCCCTAATTACAATAGTAACAAAAACAGGCACAAAACCAATTCAAAATTTGACAGATCTTGCTGAGCATTCCATATGTGACTCTTCACAACCTAGTATCACTCCTTGCAAAGCGTAGAACTGATTGCCTATCTCATTTTCTGCCCTGGATGCCATTACTCCAATTCAAATCTTCAATCTCTTGCTTACCAACTCCATGATGGGACAGCTTGTAGCCAACACCAATTCCAATGCCCAGCAACAGCTTCTAGGGCCAGAGAAGGAGCAGTAGCATTTCTGGCAGCCAGTTACTGCTCAGGAGCTATATCTCTCGCTGGTAATTCAAATTCAAATTGGTCTGATTGGAGGTCTTCCTGACAGGTACTGGATGAAGGATAAGGGTTTCTTTCCCGAGGATGGATCTGGACAAGTAGCCTCTCCATATATATTGAAGTGAATGTTATTCATATTCGAGCCAATCTCTTACTAGAATTAACTATTATGCATACATCATGTAGAGCTGCATCACAGTAGCAGAGCTGCGGGTTAACATAACCAGAGCCATCGACAATGATTCCACCAGTCCAGCAATGGACCAGTCCGGACTGGAACCGTCCAGTCTAGTCCAGGTCCAGTCCAAGAAATTTTTGGACCGGGATCGGATCAATCCCCATTTTTCTGGACCTGGACTGAACTGGCCTGGACTGCTTTGGACCAGTCCACTCGGGCCGAATCGGCCCGAATACGCTGAAAGTTACTGATTCACTGAGGCAACAAATAGACTCATACACATATACTCACAGTGAATTCAACCGTCCCATCCATCCGGGAACTACTCAGGATGGGACAGGACGGTGTCATGCCGTCTGTCCGAGGGCAGGATGGATACGATGTCGTCTTTTTGAGCAAGGATGGGGACGGACGAATGAGACGGCCGGGCATGGAGAAGTACCCTCCCCGGCCGTCATCTATCGACATCCATGGATATTACTCAGTGTACTAGAACAATTATATAATTCTCATTATAATACTCGTTATAATTACTCTGACATTAATGCAAGCTTCTTCAGCAACCAAATGCTGGGGTTTCTTTGACTTCCAGGTCGATATGATGGGTGCAATCTCAGTAACAGCGATCTCAGGTGTAGGGTATCTAAATATATTGCTATCCGCCCAATGACGGCTGGGGACTGTGGGTGACTGCCGGGGACGACGAATATTCCGTCCCCGGCAGACACTGGCCATCTAGTCGTCATTGAGATGGCAGGATGGGACAGACGGTTTTAGTGCCGTTCCGTCCGTCCAGCCATGATGTCAGACGGCGCCACCGTCCCCAGCCGTCGGACAGGACGGTTGAGAACACTGTATACTCATTCATGTAGACTCATCTTGCCATTTTCAAGTCACCATGTGTTGCCTAGGGATTTGGCCCGCTGGCTTGCGGCCCCCATTGGCCTTGCCTGCCCCGATGGCGAGGACGAGGGCTTGGCACTGGGACTTGGCATTGGGCTCCGCCTTTGGCAGCCAGCAGTGAGTTTTCCTTCTCTCTCTTGCGTATATAAGTCCATAGTTTTCCTTCTCTTTGGATCGACAGACAATTCATCATTTTCTCTTCTTCTCCATCATCGTCTCGTGTCCACTGGTGAGGAGGGCTCGGCACTGGTACTCAGCTTTGCGCTCCGGCTTTGGCAGTCCCCATGGAGTTTTCCTTCTCTCTCTTTTAGATATAAGTTTATAGTTTGCCCTCTCTTTCGATCGATAGACAATTGAGCTTCCTCATTCTTCTCTTTTACTCTTAACACCATGCACATCTTACCCCTCACCACTTGCCACTTGCCACTTGCCACTTGCCACTCACCACTCATCTGGTATGGTTGGGATTCTCGTAGTGGTACTTGCTAGCAGTGGGCGGGTTGGTTCATAGTGATTGCTTGCAGCGGGTGGTTGTTACGAAGTGACGTTGTGTCTGAGTTAGGGTTGCAGGGATTACTGTCTCACTTCTTTAGTTTTACGGATCTACTTTGAAATTGATTGATATCATCCTGTTTGGACTAGTCCAGACCAAGCCCGTCCAGTCCAAGACTGCCAGTATGGGGCCCAGTCCAGTCTGACCTTCAGGTGGGACCGGACCGGACTGAGCCCTACCGCACACCGGGTCCGTCCAGACTGGTGGTTTTATTGATGGTGTGATAACTACTTACAGGTCTAAATGTCCAGGATGTATAGGGAATGGAAGAGTAGTGTGAACTCCAAAAGAGCTGTCACAAACCTCAGACTCTGTCAATAATACCCCTGTCTCAGTCTATCTCTGCTATTGCTGTATGTTGGTATGCCCTCAGCTGGCTTCCCCCTGCCAAACTCAGTGGTTGTGGTGGTGGTGACAGACAGATTTTCCCACCACATCACCTGCATGGACCTGTCCAGATAGAGCCCGTCTAGTCCAAGACGGGTAGTTTGCAGTCCAGTCCAGTCTGGCCATCTTCTGGGACAGAACTGAACTGAGTCCTATTTGGCCCTGGGATTGTTGGGACTGGTGGAATCAATGAAAGTATGGAGGGTGGGAGCTGGGGAAGAGGAATATATGAGGAGTTGAGCAGGTGTGGTTTAGGCAAAGCAGTGCATTCAGCTTCAAAAGACCAACCCACCCACATCCATACATATACCGAGGGAAGTTCTGTATGTATTTCATCTCTACAGGCGGAGAAATCGCTTCCAGCCAGGAATGGGAGACTGCAGGTGGAGCGGCGGCACCTCTGTTTAAGTGCAGTTTACTGTTTTCGTTCTGGTCTTTTCTTTTTCGTGACTGGTGTAGTGTGGGATCATTTTCTTTCACTGAGTGAATAAAGCACATACAAAGGGAAGAGTGAATCCACTAGGTAGCACTGGTCAGTACTAACATATACTTCGTCAACTTAACATCCGCCATGTTATTGAGTTGTAATATTTGGATTCATACAGTGCGTTACATGTTACTATCTTCCAGTATTGACAAGTGACTCAAGTGTGCTGTATTGAGGATCCGTTTTCGCTGTCTCTGATGGCTCTTTCTCCTTCATTGACAGTGACTTTCAGCACTTTCCTGGTTTTAACCATTAACACATGCTGTAGCCTTGCCGAGTTCTACAAAACCCTACGCCATCACTCAAGTGATGTCGAATTTTTCATGTACTTAGCAACATCTACTGGGACCTCCACCCCTCACCCCAGCTTTCTCACTTTTTGACCTCACCACACATCACAGAATCTCTCCCACAATGCATACACCATCAAGCTCTCCACTGTGGGAACCTGGCCTGTCCGTTTGGCCATTTTTAGTTCATTTATCCTCCCAAAACCGGTTTGTCCACACGGATGGCAATGCTCACAGCCTCGAGCTTTGGACTGTAATAGACCGGTATTTGTGGGTGGCCGTTCGTGGTGTCCGGCAAGACGGGTTTGAGTTTGGTTATCACGTGGGTTAGTTTAGGGTTGTGCATTGCGGAGCCACATGCACTGCAGTTCTTGTGTACATGTCTAGTAGACTTAGAGAGACAGTCAGTGAGTCTGGGTCGATAGAGAGATTCAGAACAGCAGACCTGACACAACAGGTGATGAGCCCGGGCACTTCGCTGATTTGACGAGCTCGACTCAGATTTAGAGTTAGAATTGTGGCATCACCCACACGGTCTCGGAGGAGTACAGTCACACTTGAGACGTGTATAGACGTCTAGATGGCTGAATCAACAGCGATCTCAATTATTAAGTTTGATGGTACGCACTACATGTGCTGGAGTTTGGGGATTGAGATACTCTTGGAACAGAAGCAGGTTCTCCACATTCTCGACGGTGCAGAGGTGTAGAATCTGATGCGAAGAACAGGATAAAGTTCATAGCAAGGCAGAAGCTGCATGGAATCGCACGGTTGACCATTCGGCTCGCGATTGTGAGGTCATTGCAGCAGCGGTATGGCATTCAGAATGCTGGGAAGGCGCTGTGGGATCAGCAAAAGGAGGACTACAAATCAATGGTGAAGCTGAATGGGTGGGCTTTGCAAAATGAAATGTCAGCTGTTAGGTTGAGCGATTGTGAGAATGTACAAGAGTATGCATCGAAGATCCAGGGGTATGTGAATGACTTCAACCTCTGTGTGGTGAGTTGGACCGGTACAATGCCAAAGAGCGAGCACAGCTACTACCTGATGCAGGGTATACTGCAGGATGATAATTGGAGGGTTTTCACCCAGTTGATGTACAACAAGATCAATACCTTGGCCAACAAACTGGAGGAGGTTGTTAGGAAGATGAAATCCCACGAAGCACGGTTGGAGAAGGAAGACGATTGCGAGGTGGCAGTGATGTTCTAAAACATACGGATAAAGAGCAAGATGCGGAAATCGAAACAGACTCGGAAATCTCGGAAGATCTGTGGTAGCGGCAATGACAGCGATGGATTCAGTTCGGACACTGAGAAGCATGCAAGTCACCTCACCAATTCGATGGATACTCAGGAGTGCTACTGATACCATAAGAAAAGGCACATTGCACAGTATTGTCCAAGCATTGCACCGGTAGAGTGCGTAGCACTGACAGAGACAGTAGCTGCAATTACAACATTAACTGAAAACTATTTGATGACAGTTACAAATGGAAAGAGTCCATCCAAGGAGAGATGGTACTTGGATTGTGCAACTACTATTCACATTTGTGGAGATTGGCGAAAGTTCGAACAGTACACAGAGTATACCAACAGAGACCAGCGGCATATTTACAATTTGGCTGCAAGTGTAGGAGGTAAGGCCATCAGGCATGGAGCTGGACAGTTGAGGCTTCGGTTGCATGGAGGCCATAGGAACGAAGTGGTAGTGAGAAATGTCTTGCATGATAAAGATGCACACAACTCACTGTCCCAATCATGGCTGATGGATTGGGGATTGGGGATTGCGGATTGTCCTAGTCACTGGCTACGGAATCACGGTACATCACAAAGCACCAGTGGAGTGTGACAGTCATGGTCGAGGAAGTCTTGTAGTCATGGCATGCCACGCTGGAGGATAATCCGGATGGATGAGAAGGTTGCTCGGATGAGATATCGAGTGAGAGGATTGAAGTTCCAGGCATGGTTGATCATTTAGAATGAGCTTCAGGCGAAACTCTTTCTTCGTTTTCTTTAGAGTGTTGCACTTACGGTCATGATACCACCCTGGAGTATTGTGGGGACAGGTTTGAGTCCAGTCATCATGTTGGATGGTTTAGGGTTGTATGCGGTGGAGCCACATGCACTGCAGTTCTTGTGTACCTGTCAATCAGACTTAGGGAGACAGTCAGTGAGTTTAGGTCCATAGAGAGATTTAGCACAGCAGACACAACAGAACAGTCTACTGCATGACAATGAGGACGACGAAGATAATGAGGTGGATACTGGTGACGTGGTGGATGAACCCAGTCATGAGGCGGACAGTGAAGCCTTTGGGAGGCTTGTTGATTCCCATGTCAAAGAACACGCGAATGTGATTGACCATGTGGCCTGAGAAGGATGTAATGTAGAGTCTCGGAGTGTTGACGGAGACACCAATGGGAGTAATGACTTTCTGGCTGCTCGCAGCAGCCCTCCTCGTAGGCATCGATGAGAAAAGTCACCTGCTGGTACTACAAACCACTCCTGGATGGCATGGTTAATAGTCAGAAGTACTTGCCCAAACTGACCTCATCACTCAGATGAGGTTATTTAATCCATTATCAGTGCAGGTACTTCAACAACGGCATGGTTAACACCAAGGGATACACGGAAGGTATTCAGACAGTCGGTTGGCTGACTAACCTTACAATTGAGCATGTACAGGTCATTATCAGCAAGTACTAAACATGAATCTCTGGGATTAATGTAATGACTTTGCCTAGCAATGCATGAGCAGCGACCAGAAGCCGTACAAGAGCCGTCAACATCTACCGAGACACATTGAAGCGACAGCAGGAATTTCCAAGAAGGTCGATGAACGAAGGGAGGCTTTGGAGAGATGCATCTCAGCCAGCAAGCAACCTGGAGATGGTATCATGGATGCTGATTTGGGATATCTCGCAAAGACTTTGGTATGAATCATTATATCTTCACGAATAGTAGGGACTGAGCCATGTTATGATAAGGTATTGGCGTTGCCCATCACAAAGTGGAATTTGTGAATCTCTGAACTAGTCACTTTAACTACATTTCTGATAGGGTAGCAATCTGCTTAGCACCGTTGATGCTGATTGCTTGAAAACAAATTCAGGAGCCTGTCTATTGAATACAACTGCGAGACCCTTTAGATGCGGTTGACAGGAAACGAGCAGAGGATTATATGGAGATCTGCAGCCATGCCAGCAAGTCAGAAGTGTTTGGAAACAAGCCCCTCACAAAGGGAAATACAAAGAAAGGCAACGGCAAAAGGTGAAAGGTGGTACAATACTACAGAAGGATGACAGCAATAGCTGTGGTAAGTGTAGTAATGACCATGGAGATGATATTGATAATGGTGATGGTGATGCCGATAGCGATGGCGATCAGGTAATATAGTCAAAAAACCAAAAATGAGCCTAGTAAAGAAATCAAAAAGGAAGGTGGAGAAGTGGAGGGGATTTTGGAGATACTGTTGTAGAGACAACCAAAAACATCTTTTGCAAAATTGTACTATTGTGTACTGACAGGTACTGAGAAGTATTGATATGTATTGAAGTGTAACAAAGTATGTTGATAATTCTTTCAGCTGACAAAGCGATACCAAAGAATACCAGTCAGTACTTACAAGTACTACTCCAGACTGGCGCACGACACTTGAACTAACTTTATTTTTTTGCATATCATTGGGTAGTGTAGTCAATAATATAGAAGTATTCCAGCCAAAACTAGTTAGTACTCATTGACCAAATTGCTTGTATCGAGAGGAGCAACAGAACTATAGATTACAAGTGCTTAAATCGTAGAACAGTGCCAATTAACTCACCAAACCTCAACACGTTCCATTCCCTAACAGACTATTCGACTTATGCCACACTCTGCTCATCGATAGAGATTCCAATCGCCTCCAGTGCTGCGATAGTCACATTGACATTCAGTTCAAGAAAGTAACGAACAATCCACTTGACATGGATGGCAAGCATTGCAGTCTCGGCATCCTCATCCTGCAACATCTCCATAACCTCACGGCGTGTTCGCATGGTATTGCTGATCTTGGTCGATCGAAATCCATCATGGTTCATTCTGCAAAAAATGCATGAACGCAAGATGACTTTCATTATGTACCTCGTGGGAGGCAATTAAACTCTCCGGAAGTTAACAGGTGAGGTAAACCACCTCCAAGAGAGACTTGCTCTTCATACCATGAAGTTATTTATCCCAGAGGTATTCAATGATGTTCTTGACTTCTTCTTTGCCCATTACAATGTTCTGTTTCTTTGTCAGTCTAAGGAGATTGAAAGTAGTAGAAGATATTTACACATTTCCACTCAACTCTTCCAGGCAGATACGTCTCTCAACCTCGGTGTGGTCGACTTCGGTTCCCTCATTAGCCATCGTGGTATAAATGTGAGATCTATTCTTGACGGAAAGTATTCTTTCAGACTTGCTGGGAGTCATGGCAAGGTTCTGTGCAACAGAGTACACGATCTATTAAGTATTCATCAGTAGCGATCAGTACCAGTCAGTATCTGGAGGTAGTAATTTATTTGTACATTTGGCATGCCATGTGACAGCACATACGCCAACGTTCGGCGATGTAGGCATACGTAAGGTAATTATTGGAATACGGTTGCAAATGTGGATGCAAGTGATAGTAGGTGTAGATGGATAATAAGATTATCACTAGAGATCGAAGGCTCGTGGCAAGCCGACCATATTGAATGGCTGTTTCCGGGCTCTGGGTCACCTGCTGCCGTTCCTTACTGGTTTTGATTTGTTGATTGTCTCTGAATGTACGGTTGTGAGGCACATATGCCGGAGAATGTTCGGTCGTGCAGATTGAAATAGTTGGTGCTGCCGGGTTACCATGCGAAGCATGATGGAAGGTTAGCATGCCAACTATCGTGTAGAGTTAGCATGCCAAGCATCATCAAATGGCGTCAGAACCCCTTGAACTATTACCGACCAGCCTGTGACCGTGAATGCACACACCAATGACAACAGCGACAGGATGAGCCTCACCAGCTCCTTGTGGTCAGCGGCCAAGAACTGTCAGCAACCGCTACAACCCCGCACAGCCAAGTACATCAACAAGCTTGCTGCAACACTTCTCGAGTTGGTTGGTGGATACACCAAAGATGATTTTTGGGAGGCCCACAAGAAGTTGAGGGTTGTGGCAAAGGTTACCATCCGGGTACGCATGATATAACCCTATTGAATGCATCTGGGTTTACCAGTATGCAGTCATGGCTTGCTGCCAACGATCATGTTCCGGAACCCTTCAGGTAATCCCCAGTCGGTAACGGCTTATCATTGCACCCCAGATCCGAGCTTTGATGTTAGAAATGGGTTCAGGTAACCCACCTGTGGTTTGAATTTTGAGCACAAAACCAGATCTGTTTTGTTCGGTACCTATCCAAACACATCACCTGCTGACTCTTGGTGGGACAAACCTGGACCCGGACCCGTCACCCCGCGGGTTACACCAGGTTTGGGTAGACCCATTGTTTCCAATCTTGAGTTCTGCAATTTGGGTGTCACATTTATAGTCGTATTCAGACATGCTAATACTAATGGTGAAATATTGTCATTGGTATATCAGAGTGCATTCCCGATGTACTGGTTGCGGTGATGACCAAAACTGCAAGATACACTTGCACTACCTCATCTTGATAATGACCTTCAACTATTGTTGGTCGTGTATCTTGGGTAATCTGGGGGGGCGACAGGTAAAATACAGTCATACACACTGTATTGGCCACCTTTACAGTAAAACGAGAATGTGAAGTGCTCCCTACCCCATGTTGAAAATGAGCGACACTGGAACGTCAACAATTCTGGGTCTGGCATCCTTGGTAATATGAGTCGCACTTGATTACAAGCATCCAAACACAGGGATATGGCAGCCTTTATGGGCTGATCTGTATGGAATAATCCTGCCACATCCTCCAGGGCAGTAACAAGACAATTCATTCACTGAGCTACCACTAAGTATTGGTGACTCTTTGAGCATACCAAAACAGTTATATCCATATATATGGACAATAACGGCCACATTGCGCTGTGATGAACCATAATGGAAGGCCAACAATCGTTCACACTCTGTTGACGCTCATTTCCAGGATGTGGCAGTGAGCATGTTGCTGTTGTTTCGGCCAGTAAACGCTGCCAATGTCTGAAAAATTGATGTCTGCAACCAATCAAAACATGATTAACCCATGATGCGAATGCAAATATCGTTGACATTCCATCGACGCTCATTCTCAGGATGCTCCAGGGAGCATGTCCCTGTTGTTTCTCACAGTCAAGGCTGCCAATATCTCATAAATGGATGTTGGCAACCAATTGGAACATAAATTATTCAACATGTGAAGCTAAAAATCATTGACGCTCCATTGACCCTCAATCTCAGAATGGGATGGTGACCATTTTGCTGGATCATTGGCCAATGACAGCTGCCAATACATTGGCTATGCATAACAGTGACCAAATTACTGTGTATTTACCGTACTGACAAAACCACAAATCGTTGACGCTCCATTGACGCTTGATTTGATGTATTGTTTATTCAACATCTGCTGCTACCGATAATAGTGTTCATCATGATATGAAGTTGTTGGTTGTGTTGCTGACCGATTGAGACTTGGCCATGTTGCAAAGCAGAGCGGAGTAACATTCTTGCACTGTTCGCTCTCCCACGACTAAAGTTTATGTATCTTGCCAAAAGGTTCATTGCACCTGCTATACAACTGTTTGTCAACTGATATTCACAAGCTACCGCTCACCATTCACCAATAATATACCACTAACTACAACTCTTGGACAAGATCCATCAAGAAGCTGGTTAAACATTGATACATTCCATCCTACATTTTCTTCGCTCCCTTATTCCTCCTGATGTCGATTGCATTGACCGTCATAAATACCTTCGAAGCCTGTCTCTTTGACTTCTGTGTAGGCCAAATCAATCTGGGAACATTTGGCACAGCGTATACATCCCGCTGTGCTGGGCATTCTGGATCCTTGCTGCGATTGATTGCTGTATTTTAGATTCAATATCTGGCACTCAATCGTCTTCGCTGTCAGTTGGATTTTCTAAGTCCCCATACCAGCCAGGCCAATCTTCAGTGTCCAGAATGCTTTCTGTTATGCAATCCTTATCAATTGTGACCGCATGACGGTTGATTCTTCCGCTTCGGGGGACATTTATCATTTCAGTTTCCCCTCCAGGTAAGTCCTTAGCAGACACAGCTGGTGGCAAAGGTGATGGTTCTGACAATGTAAATGCAGCTGCACCATCATGACGAAAGGGTGACCAGGATGCTTGGACGATCGCTGCCGTGTCCGAAATGTAACTGCCCATGGTCATCAGCATGTATTGTGCAGGAGATTGCTGCCAGGTAGCATGTAGGTTTTCATTGCCCAGCCACATGTCCAAAAAGTTGTGAACCTTGGCCATTTGGGGTAATTTTCTTTCCTCCACATCTGTTTTCATTTCCAAGTCGTTTTCTGTGTTTGTCGTATCCAAATTAGGCTCAGTCCCTGCCAAAATCCCGTGATTGGCTTAAGCAAAGTTACTTACAATGACCTATTCGCAAAGGGTCTCGCCTATGGTTCATTATTGCCTCCAGACAATAACATCTTGGCCAAAGGAAAAGCTGGCCTCCACATCGACACCATGTGGTATGAAGAAGAATATGTCATACCCCACATTGGAGAGATCGGGGTACTTTGAGTGCGTCTTCTTCGGTTGACAGCACCAGTCGGTTAAGTCCAGTATTGCAAATCAACTGTGAATCTCAATTTGGTCGAAATGGTAAGCATTGAGATTTGGATCAATTCGCCCCCAGTTCTTTCGTGTTTTGGGCGGCGAATTCGAATGGAGCCTGGCAGGGGTCAATAGGCGTGCTGAGCGATTGCTTTGTCCGGTTGTTGTTCCAGCCACATTGTTAGGTAGGAAATTGTCTTCATCATCGCTGGAAAGGTCATATGGATCACAGGATAATTGACAGGGTCGTGAAGCCATTCCAGGGGGGATAAGATTAGTGTAAGCAAGAGTTCTGGACCGTCACTTCAGGTCCGGGCGCGGGTCGGAACCAAACTGGTGATGAATCGGTGTTCCGGGTTGTGCATAAACCGCAACCAATGATACGTGTTTCAATGCTGTGCAGCTTGCAATATCGAATAATTTGGAATCCATGTTTTTACTGTTATACATGTTATTTTTTACTATAAAGGTAGTCAATAGATATATTATGGGCAGATTGATCTGTGTAAGGTCTTCGTAAACCCGAAATGCAAGACCACATATTCTTGAAGCTCTGTTGACACTCAGTTTCTTGGGGGGGTAACATATGTGTCATGCACCGTTTGGAATGAAAAGGCTGCCACTACATCGTCTATAAATTATTACGACATTGCAACACTTAGATTAGCCAAGATTCAAGACCAATAATCATTGACACTCCATTGATACCCATTCTCAGGATGGGGCAGGAAGCATGCTGCAATTGTTTTTGCCCCTCAAGGCGGTGATTTTCTCAGTTATGCATGTTTCCAAACCAATCACCAGTTAGATTACCCTAGATGCAAGACAAACTATCATTGATGCTCTGTTGACACTAATTTTCAGGATTGGGCAGGGAGCGTGTCACTTTTGTTTTTGGCTTGAAAGGCAGCCACTACCTTATTTTTGGATGTTTGCAAGCAATTGACTTTTAGATTACCAAGCTCCAACACCGAAAATAATTTTCACTTCATTGACATTCATTTTCAAGATGCGACAGGGAGCGTGTTGGTATGGTTTTTACCTCAGAAGGTACACAATACCTTATGTAGGAATGGCGGAAACCAATTGCCACTAAAATTACACAAGATGCACAGCCAAACATATTTGACGCTCCATTGATCTTTATTTCCAGAATGGGCCAGTGACTGTGTCATTTATTATTCTGCCAAAGAAGGCTGCCAGTATGTTGGTTATAGATAGCAGTGGCCAGGTCACTTGTCAATTACCATATATACAAGACTGAACATTGTTGACGCTCCATTGACACTCATTTTCAGAATGGGGCAGGGAGCATAGTGCTATTATTTTTGACTTGGAAGGCAGCCAATACCTCATGTATGAATGGCTGCAACTGATTGCCCCGGAGGTTACGCAAGATGCACAGCCAAATCTCGTTGCCACTCTGTCGACACTCGTTTCAGAATAGGGCAGTGACCAGGTGGTTTGCTCTGTTGCCAAGAATGGCTGTCAGTACATTCCGTATGGATAGCACCGGCCACGTCACCAGTCAATTACTCTACTTACAAGACTCAACATCGTTGACACGCTGTTGATGTACATTTCATTGTACAGTCTAGTCAAAATCTGCTGCCATTGATAATTGCATTCATAATTGTGTGAACTTAATTGTTGCCTATCAGCCTGGTTAGAACTTGACTGTATGCCAAAGCGGCGCACAGTAAGATTCTAGCAGTGGTAGCTCTCAGCATGTTAAAATTTATACGTCTTGCGAAATAATGCATATTGCCCGCAATAGCATGGTCGATTAAAAAATTTTGTCGCACGACTGCTCAATATTCTCCAATAATATTGCTCTAAATGCAGTTCTCGGTCAAACTACCTAATGAACTTGGTGACCATACATGGATACATTCTATTCTACTTTTTCTTCATCCCCTGATTTCTTCTCATGTCCATTATATTGATTGCCATCAACGCCATTTCAAACTTCATCTGTGACTATCGTATAGGCTGAATGAATCCGGGAACATTCAGTGTGGCACTTCCATTCTGCCACTCTGGGGTTTCTGAATACTCACTGGTGTTCTCCACATCCATATCTGATTGATTTTCTACCTCCCAGTCGTCTTCGCTGTCATTTGGATTATCCAAGTCCCCATTCCAGTTAAGCCAATTTTCTGTGTCTGGAATGGTTTCAGGTAATCTATCCACATCACTTTGGCGACAATGGGGATCGATTCATTTGATTCAGCACACAGTTAATATTTGAATTTGTCCTCCAGGGAGGCTCTTTGCTCACAAAGCTGGTGGCACAGGTGATTTTTCCGACAATTTGAATGCAGCTGTAACATCATATTGCCAGAGTGACCAGGATGCTTTGACGATCTGTTCCATATCTGAAATGTATCCTATGGCTGTTATTTGTCTCTTTTGAGTGCAAGATTCCTTTCTATGCAACTTGTAGGGTTTGGCTGCCCTGCTACATCTCCAAAATGTCGTGGACCATGACCATTCAGGGGAACATCTTTTGCTCTGCCTGTCTCTTCATCTCCATGTCGGTATCACCAGTGGTTGGATCACTTGCAGCGTCGTCGCCAGCTAGCATCCATTGAATGCTGCAGGGAACTGACTTACTACAACTATTTCACGAATTGTCTCGGCTCTGGTTTTTGACTTCCTCCACCCGAACACATCTCGCCGAAGAGAAAAACAGGCCTCCACTCCGATGCCATGAGGTATGATTGAGAATATATAACATGCCACATTGGGCAGATCGGGGTACTTTGAGTGCGTTTCTACATGAGGCCGCCACCAGTTGGTGATATCCAGTAACCAAAATGCACTACTAATCTCCATTGGGTTGAAGTGGTAATCATTAAGATTCAGATGAATTTACCCTCAGTTCTGTGGTAATTTAGGAGATGAATTCAAGTAGAGCCTTTTGGCTTGCAAAAAATGTGTAGAGTGATCACTTTGTCCAGGTGTCGTTTTGGCCACATTGTTAGACATCATGTATTTTTCATCATCGCTGTAAAATCCCCTGGATTATAAGCGGATTGAGCAGATCAAGAAGCAATTGTGGAGGAGATGACATTTTTGTCCGGTATGCGTTGGGCTTTAGTGACCGGTAAATGTCGATGTTTATCTCATTATTCATTCTCCACATACTTCAGAAATGCCTCTTGGTATTGGGTAGTATAAGATATCCTGTCTTCAGGATTAATATCAATTCCCTTGTACCACCTCCTAAACAAATGCAAAGTCCAGAAAGGATCAAGGATATGTGCCGAAATCAGAAGCAGACCAGTCATTAGAGTCAGTTCAGTACAATTTTTGGACCGCTTCTGCCACCCAAACCTCACGGCATAGAATAAGTCTTCGTTCCATAGTGTCATCTCCATGGCTAAAGTTCGCATTATGCGATCAATGTAATCAAACATGTCATTGTTGACAATCATGACGTGCTGCTGAGTAACAGTATGCAGTTTCGACATCCACGGCGTCCCGTTCCGGAATAGCCATAACAGTTGAATGTTATTCTTGACAATCGTCCACTCATCCGGGGTTGTAAAGAGTGGCTGGTAATGGCGGTATTTGGGTGTTTAAGCCACTCGCTTTTAGTGTTACCAATGGGTCCAGGTAACCTGCCAGCTGTGTGGTTTTTGGACAGCAGTTCGGTTCAGGTTGGTTCCAGACCTGGCCAGAAACCCGATACACTTTGTCTTGGTGGGTTTGATAACCGGACCAGACAGAGAACTGTAGGTTTTTGGCCGCGTTGGAACTGGACAGCAGTTCCAAATATACAGTTTTCACACCTTTGGCTCCAATTAAGTATTTGAGTTCTGATTGTATCATGACATGGTCAATAAGTAAATTGCGCAGTTTTATGCACTCTCTCACCTTCCGCGTTCAGATTTGCGATATGAACAATATTAATAGAATCGCTGCGAAATGAGGCCATATTTCCCTCCAGTATCGCAGGTTTTCGATCGAGCCTCAGCGAATATTGGGCCGATACCAAATCTGAAAGCGGGAGGTGAAAGCGCGCATAAAGCTGCACAATTCACGTATTGATCGTGTCTTGATATGATCAGAACTCAGATACTTAATTGGAGGTAAACTTGGAGTGTTGAAATACCGCTTTGTTGGTGGTAAAACCTGCCCGATGGTAATGGTCCGGGTTTTCATGAGTTGGGGCCTCTTGTAACCGCTTGGTTCTGGGTTGGAACCGGACCCGCAACTGACCCGGGAATTTGGAACCTTTGACCCCACTACTCACTTGTAAATTCGGGTTATCTGCAGGCGGGCTCCAGCAACTCGAGTGTCGTGTTCCAGTGTATCTTCACATCTCTAATGGGCCATACTGAGATCCGGACTTGGGCTTGTTGAGAGTCAAAGAACTCATTTCGATGACCAGTTGTCAGCGTAACCAATACAGCCCACATTCACTGCCATATGAAGGTCAGTTTATGCACTTTCAAAATATGTTGAAATCCGTACTTTCTCAATTATCTTTGCTAAACCTGGTAGCATGGCTGACACCTTATTGATTCTAGCATTGCCCGCTTTTCGAAGTCTGTTACGCTTCCCAATGTCTCTTGTTTCAATCTCTCCAAATTGCTGATCGTGCACATGGGCTTCCCAAGACTTGGTGTGGCCATTTACACCCAGCCTGCTCATGAATGCACCCAGAGCAAGCTGAATGACATGCGCCATGCATGGTATGTAGTTTCTCACTGCGGGCCACTCGGTTCTGGAGGTCTCAAGAGTAGTTTATAAATTGCGAGGCATTCATTAATTTGAGAAAGCGTTATTGGTTGTAATTCCAAGTAAACGGCCACCAGACAGCTCAAAACGATCGATAACTTCCTTCAAATGTCCGGCTAGCCGTGCTCCAGGGTGTCGACCTTTGACCTGTAAACCTTAGTGTAGTGTTAGCAACGGTTCCGTTTTCGGACCGTTTGTACTATAGCGGTTCCAAGAAAACCCGGCCCCAGGCGGTTCGGTCCGGGTTTGTGCAAAACAGTTCCCTCAATTAAGTCCTTGAATATTCATCGGATGATATAGTGTTTGGTATGTGAAATATGGAGCTTCAGACGGCGCATCTTTTGGCGGTCTCCGAATTTTGATATCTTCAAAACTCAGCAAGCTGTTTTGAATTGATTGTCATTTTTGGCCGAAAAACGATGTTTTTGGGCTACCGCTTGCTGAGATTTAAAGATATCGAAAATCGGAGACAGCCAAAAGATGCGCCGCGCTGAGCTGCATATTTTACATACCAAACACTAAACTCTCTGATCAATATTTGTGGCCTTAAAGTGATGGTTCGCTTAAAAAATCGTCGATTTTTGATGGGGTAAAGCCGTTGCCACACAGACCTATAAAACCGGCCCGGTCCAAAACTGGACCCATTGCTAACACTACCTTAGTGTGATTTCAAATGAGCCAAAGAATGGGCTATCAACCTCATCGAATGCCTGTAATATTTCAACGAAAGCCCAATTATGATCTATATGATAGGCAATGACCGATGTTAATGCTAATGTGTTGGTTGATGTCCATCCTGTTACGGGGGTTCTTAATCCCAATGAATCAATACAGCATTTATCGAATGATGTACAGCCGCCTATCGAGAAAATCTCTTTCTCTCCTCATGTTATCCTTAGACTCAACCTCTTGCACTGCCACACAAGAGCACGCGAAATCAAACTTTCTCCACAGGCCGTCCCCTGGGTCCAGGAATATTAAATTTCCCTGTCGTGCAACCACTCTTCTGCACTCTCCTTGAATGGTGGTTTGCCGGGTCTCGAGGACCATGATACCAGGTATCCAATATTTTCGACAGTGCAACAACGAAAAACGACGTGGTAGGTGTGGGTTAAACCAGCTTCTGGCAACTCAGAAAGTAACTCTCTGAATAACACGACAACTTGATGCAGAGCATATTCGGACGGTGTCAAGTCTCAACCAGACATACGTCGCCTGATCGTGGAGGTGTATGAGAGAAGTAATGGTTATAAGATAGTAGATAGAATTCTTAATAATATTTTAAGATTGTCTTCGGTGTTGTCTGAAAGCTAATGTTGTGCATGATGTCCCTCTCAATTCCATCGACCAACGCTGGCTCTTTATAGCCACGGTTCTTCCTCAGATGTGATAGCGCTATCTTGGCCACACCCCGTAGTGCCCGGTGATAAGTTGCCATGACACCCCCAGGTAATCGCATTCTTGCAATGTGGTTTGAAAGTATTATGCTCCTTATAAGAATCAGGCCATCCATTACACGATATCAGCTTGTACTTTCTCAACTCAGACATCTTTTGCAATCGTATGAGTTAGTAGTTGGAACATCTACCAACCAAGTTGATAATGCTTATTGCCTCCTAAATCACTCATGCAAGTGAGTTATTTAATTGTGTCATAGATTTACTCGGCAACCAACTGATATTATGCCAACGTAGATAATTGACCCATAACCTCGTATCCGATAGGAGGTTACATAGCAATCCAGACTAACCGAGTGAACGAGTAGTGCTCGCTCCAGGCCAGCAACCAGGTCATTGAACCCTCAGTTAGGTCATGCTAAGGACGAGACTCTTCTCCAGACCGGAACGTGCCTCTCCTGATGTTAGCCTGTTGCAGGTAGGGGAGAAGAGACCTCATAATCGAATGTGACTAACAACTGCTGTGCATGATTACCATGCATGTCCCACAGCTTATCCAGGTGTGAACGAAGTACCCACACTTCGCGCGACTGACACCAACTCCCACTCAGGAGCATGTCACTGATCCCTTGATGTCACTAGCATAGGTGTTATGCATAATGTTACTATGTATGCTTCATCGTGAACCAAATCAAGTATCATTATCACTGTCAAGAGGAAACTCCTAACACATCTGTCTACAGCTAATCTCACTTTGTTTCTTGCTGGCGATTGCCACTTAAATGCATCCACTATCAGTGTGAATTCCCTCTGGCGAATAATTCTCAGGGTGCAAGCTGACAGTAAAATCAACTATCATCGTACTGGAGTGTATGAATGTCGCAGATTACGGTTTGATATCGTGTTCCATGGACTATGAGCTGAAACACCTCCTAATATGAGGTAGCGATTCCAGGTGTCTTGGTGCAATATGGCAGTTTGAAAGTCTTTTGATGCCAGTTTAGAGCATTGTGTCTGTCAAATTAGTAAGGATACTTTAAAGGTAAATATTAAATTAGAATTTCCTTTGCGAACTTACCATCGGAATAACTTAACCTCCTTCCCACTTGAGTATGGCCACAGCTGTATCATCAACCATTGAACTGGTAAATTCGGTTACTTATGACACAGTTAATATGTTTAACGTTGGGATGTGAGCTTTTGCCTGCAAGAGTTTGCCCATTGATCTGTTCCCATGTGCTGATGGATCATGAAGAACTTGATGACAAACGATATATATGATGCCGGGGCTACCAGTCTCAGCAATACCGCAGGGTAAATAGAATTGCCAAGAAGGAGCATTGCTAGAATCATTCGAAGCAAAAGGCTGCTTCGAGCCAACATTCATTGAAGTCCACCAAGCATCAATGATGATTTTTAACATGAGGTAGCTTAAATCACGAATAAACATAGGTGTATCTTTTGAAGATATTATAACCGCAGGTAATGAGGAATTTAAAGATTTTGTATCTGACATCGCGGTTCAAACTCGACCTCTGGGTAATTCAACCTCATTCACTGTCGAAACATACATCATTGGCAGATTCAACAGTGATCATTAAATAATGACTTTAGAGCTACAACCAAGAAACAAGTCAGACCTGTAAGATATCGCATGCATATTTGTGAAGTTGAATACAAGGCCATAAAAAGACGAGACGGTTGGGATATCATCACTACCATTTTTGCCCATCATGGCAGCCAATTATACGATTATTAGTCAATGCTGTTGCATTGCTGTCTGATTATCCAAGATGCAAGCCCGAAGATGATTGAGGCTCTGTTGATGCTAATTTTTAGAAGGTGGTAGCGATATCCTCGCTGGCCTTTCTGCCCATAAAGGAGGCCAATACATCAATTATGGCTTGATGCTGTCGCACAGCCCAGTGATTATCGAACGTTCAAGTCCAGAAATTGGTGATGCACGATTGACGCTCATTTCTAGGTTGGGGCAACAAGCATAACACTTGCCTGTTTACAATCAAAGCCGGCCAATACCTCCACTTTGGATCGATGTTACTGTTCAACCCTTTGATTGCCGAAATGATCAAACTAAAATCGTTGACACTCCGCTGATGCTCACCATAGGGACATACTAACAGTTATTGGGTGCATAATCACTTTGCTTAAAATTCAGACCATTATTTTTGTCACCCAATATACCGTTTCACGGTATAATCATTTGCATCCAAATGCTTTCAGGGATCCCAGTTTCTGAGCGACCACTATTCACATCATCAGTCAGAGCAATGACGTAGCTCCATTGCGTTTTGGCTCTTTCGGCAACTATGTTACGGCATTCAGATCCCTCTACTAATCTTTGAAATACAGAGCCCAATTTCTGAGCCTATCCATTTCCAGCGTGTTTTCCTTGAACCGCCAAGGAACTGAAATGGGCAACTAGCGCCGGGCTGTAACCCCACACAGCACATATAACCGTGGGCTTTTGCCCGGGTTCGAACCAGACCACAGTTTTAATCTTATAGTTCCCACTGCTCTGACTGCAATTAAGCATTTGAGTTCCGATCGTATCATAACATGATGAAAACGTAGATTGTGCAGACCTACGAGCTCCATCCCCTACAGCATTGATATTTGTGATTCGACTCATTTTCTTGGAGTGGTAGTGAAAAAATGGCAAATGTTAAGCGAAATTCGGGGGTTGTTGATAGTGACTGAACAAATATTGGTCTGATCACGAATCTGAATGCATGAGATGAATGCGCGCATAAATTTACACAATCTACATATCGATCATGTCAAGATACGATCAGAACTCAAATTCTTAATGTTGACACGAGAAGATAATGGTGAAGAAGATGAATTGTCTGTCTATCCAAAGAGAAGAAAAACTATGGACTTATATATGAAAGAGAGAGAAGGAAAACCCAATGCCGACTGCCGAAGCCGGAGCCCAATGCCGAGTACCCGTGCCGAGTCGTTCTTCTCGCCATAGGGGCAAGCCAGGCCGACAGGGGCAAGCTAGGCCGACAGGGGCAAGTCAGACTGCCAGGGGCAAACTAGGCCGACAGGGGCAAGCCAGGCCGATGGGGGCAAGCGAGGCTGGTGGGGGCAGGCGAGACCGGTGGGGGCAGGCGAGGCTGGTGGGGGCAGGCGAGGCCAATGGGGGCCGTAAGCCGCCGGGCCAAATCCCTAGTCAACACTCCCCCTTTGGCCCATTGCTTTCGAAATGAAGTAAAACAAAACAAAAGAAACAAACGAAAATCTAAGATCCTCCTCCAAGTTCCAAATCCCAAATCGAAAGAAAATCCAAGCATACAGTGTAGATCCAACCATAATCCAAATAAACAATCTGAAACAAAGGAAATCCAAGTCCTGCCTGTGATCCTGTCCAAGTCCAATCTCCTCCCAAAATTGGCTGAGTATAACTCCCCAGAGGGCCTTAGTGAGAGTATCTGCCAGCATCTCCGTGCCCGCGACATGCTTGATTTCAATCTGGCCTTTGGCAATAGCTTCCTGAATTGAGTCGTACCGGAGTCGTAAGTGTCGGCTGTCAGATTGGAAGTTGCCCAAGTTGAGAGTCGTAATGCAGTTTAGGCCGTCATTGAGAATTGGCCTGGTGATGCGTCTGCCAATTCCAATCTCTGAGATAAGGTCTCGCAGCAAGTCGATCTGCACTTTTCTGTACGCTGTGGCAATCATCTCTGCTTGCATCGTCGAATGAGCTACTACGCTCTGCATCTTCGATTTCCAAATCACAAGGGTTCCGAAAGCGTACACGAAGATTCCGGAGGTGGACTTGCTCCTGTCTGCTTCTCCCCTCAAGTCTGCATCGGCGTAGCACAAGATTGACTTAGAGTCATGCCCGAGGCTTGGGTCATATATCCTTAATTTGTAGTCGGTAGTGCCTCGTAGATATTGAAGCAGGTGTTTGACTGCTTCCCAATGGAGAGTGGAGGGCTGGGTGGCATATCTGCCTACGACTGAGGTTGCGTAGGTGACGTCTGGGCGAGAACCGAGAGCGGCATGAAGAATCGAACCAATTGCCTTCTGTTATGTTCTAGCGTCGAAAGGCTGCTCTTCAGCCTGAATGGCATGGGGTTTGTAGCCGATCACCAACGGAGATGAGCACTTGCAGCAGTTGGCCATCTCAAAGCGGTCAAGAACTCGATTGATGTAGCCGATCTGGTCGATGGCAATTGATTGTTTGCTGCCATCTCGAGGGACTGTCATGCCAAGATATTGGAAGGTGTCAGGCACAGGGACTTGGCCAGCGGCCTTCAATCGATTGTACAGTCGAGATGCAATGGAGCCAACCAGGACCGATGTGCCGATGATCATCATATCGTCGACATAGACTGGGATTAAGACGCCATGTGCTTCGAGATTACCACCGAAGAAGAGACTGGGAGCTGCAACTGAGGCTTGGAGATTGAGATCGTCAACTATAAAATCAAAGACTTCTTCATAGTACTCCCAATTCACTTGCTTAATGCCATAGAGAGTCCAATTCAACTTGACGAGGGGTCTGGTGCGGCCATATGGATGGGGCCATTCGCCTTCAGGGAGGCGCATATAGAGGGTCTCATGCAGAGGGCTGCTGAGGAAAGCAGTCAGGATGTCGAGTACGGCGATCTGAAGGTAGTGCTTGGCTGTAAGGCCAAGGGGAAGCCGAATCGAGGCGGAATCAATGACTGGAGAGGTGATGTCATTGTAGTCGCCAGGTTTTTGGAGATCGCCACGGCCGACAAGTCAAACTTTCCATTTGTCAATTGTCCCATTGGCCATTAGCTTTCTTCCCATAACCCAGCGGCTTTCAATCATACTAGCACCTTCTAGGACTTTCTCAACGAAGTTGAAAACCTCATGACTTTCCATTGACACCATTTCCTTGGCGATGGCTTGTTTCCATTGCTCAGAGTCCTCTTCATCCAATGCTGCGCAGCATGTCTTTGGACCTTGCTCAATCATCATGGCTATGCTGACATTGGCTGCAGTTCTTCCGCTCCTTCTAGGCTTTGGAGGCAGTATCTCTGGAGGTGGTGTCTCTGAAGATGGTGTGGGATCATCATCCGAGTCGTCTATTGGATTGATCGCACAAGGCAATGCAGTTGCTTTCGGAGGCTGTACTTTGGCTTTCGGGGACTGTATCATAGCTTTGGGCGGCTATACCACAAGAGGTTCGTCCTTGATTTCCGAATCCTTATGCTGTTCGGCTGGTTCGAAGGCGAACTTTGTAGACTTAGTCTTTAGTAGCTGGTGATACAGGGTAGACTCATCAAATTTGACATCTCGTGCAAAGAACACTCTGCCCGAATGGACATCCATCACTTGGTACTGGGCCGATGTCTCTGCCGAGTAGCCGAGGAGTACACACTTGTAGGCGTGGTTATCAAGCTTCTTCCTGAGGTCGCCATCGATCCATGGAAATGCTGGGAAGCCGAAAATTCGAAGATGGGAGATATCGGGATTCTTCCGCGTTCATCTTTTGAGAGGCATCGAATTGTGGTGAGCTTGGGATGCCAGTCCATTCTTGATGTAGACTGCTGTGGATACAGCTTCGGCCCAGAGTTTATTCGGCATCCCAGCATGCTTCAGCATAGACCGCGCTTGGTCTAGCACTATGCAATTGCATCTCTCCGAAATGCCATTTTGCTGCTGTGAGTACGGGGCTGATACTTCTCTAAGGAAGCCTTCCTATCCCAAGTACTCAAGAATCTTCTCACGACGAGCATACTCACCTCCCCCATCAACTCGAATTTGACACACTTTCGACTTTGGGTGCTGCTTCTCCACATTCACCACATACTCCTTGAACTTCGCTGGAGCCTCTGATTGGGCTTTCATGAGGTAGACCTCGGTGTACCTCGAGTGGTCGTCGGTAAACATAGTAATATATCGGTAGCCGCGCATCGTCTGACTCTGCATTGACCCGATCACATTGGAGTGAATCAACTCAAGAAGTCGAGTCTTTGCCTTATCCTCTGAGGGCTGGAAAGGCTTCCGGAACATCTTGCCCATAATACAAGCTTCACAAGTGTATGTCAATGGGGTCTTGGCATGCAATTGGATACCTCTGACTGTATTCGGGAGCCGCTTGGTAGCTGGCAAGGAGATGTGGCTGAGGCGAGCATGCCAAATGAGGATATCCTTATCATCACCCGTGGGCCAAATATTGGAATAGGCCTCGGAGATCTCGGGAATGGAGTTCGGAACGGTGCTCGGTGGATCATCTACTGCCACCGAGGCTTTCGAGACTGAGGCCGAGGTAGTAGTGGCTCTGAGGACAAAGAGACTGTTGATGAGCGGTGCTTCATGGACGAGGACTGATCCAAGGCTCGTCGTGGCTCCATCGAGGTTGAAATCGAAGTTAACTCCATCAGCAAAATGTATTTCAGTCACTGAAAGCCTCCAGGAGTGTCTGAGAGGATGTGGAGTGTAAACTTAGATGCGTCAATTTCAGGAGAGTATCAGACCCTAGGAGGGCATCCCTGCCGGCCGTCAGAGTAACTGGGAGCGCCGACGATAACCCTGTGAGCGCACACAACAGGCCTGGGAGCACCTGGGAGCACCGGCGAGAAACCTGGGATTGCCGGCGACATGTCTGGGAGCATGTTGAATCACAGTAGAGCAGTCTGGGAAAAACAACATCTTGTTTGGGAACGCTGCTGGTGCGCCTGCAAATCATAGCTACTACTCATCGTTCAACAATTGTATTCTCATCAATGTCTCTATGTAGTGTATCTATATAGATACCCATCTACAGTGTTAGCAATGGGTCCGGGTAACCTGCCAGCGATCCGGGTTTGGACCGGAAAAGCAGTTCGGTTCGGTTCCAGACCCGTCCAAAACCCCGACCTGGAGCTTCTTGGCGGGCCAAACCCGTACCTGTACCCGCTAACCCGCTGCTGTTGCCGGGTTTGGCCTGACCCGTCGGTTCCAGTCTCCGGTTCTCCTTTTTGGGGTTTTCTATGTATGGTCGCAGTCAGATATGTTACTGTTATGTCCAAAATATTAACTTTGGTACATCATTCTGTTTATTCGTTTCATTGGCGGCCTTTATACTCAAAACAAGGAGAGACATGCTCCCTGCTACATCCTGAAGTTGAGTGTGATCAATTTTTCATCTTGCATTATGATAAAAGATTTGAGGTCCAGAACAGCCATATTGATTGTTAAGGCAGTCATTCAGCCGGAATTTGATCAGTTTGCACATGCAACTGCGCCTACAACATTTGGAGAGCTGATGGAGATACATGATAGTGTCAGCGGAAAATCGCAATGCCGCAAGGAACATTCCGGGATAGAGTAGCCATATGACAATAGCATGTTGCAAATGACAGTCTCACATATGCATATCGGCTCTTACAACTGACGCGATACCCAATTCATTACTGATTAACCAATCGAAGCCTGTTAAACCCGTAAACGTTTACCCCTGCATATGTCCTCCATAGCTAGGTACCATACAGGAAATGGATTCAGGTGAACATAATGTATTGGCTCATAGGTCATCTGTACTCAACCTGCACAATATGTGATAATTGACGACATATCTCTGCAAAAAGCAGTTGACGTATCTATTTCGATACATGAAAGAATTTTTCTGATTTCACTGACTATATTGTGAGATATGATAATTCATCTGTACATGTGCAAGGGTCATACAGGCCATACGAACGGTTCAAACTCCAAACCAAGTTGATTGACAACTGATCAACACAATATCGTCCTGCCTTTTACGAATAAGTGAGAATGCGCAATCTAAACCAAAGATAAAATTTACTAACAAAGTTTCACTTAATGATGACATCCGAGTCATAGAAGAAGCAGTAATTGCGCAACGCGAATCTGTATGAATGACTACCATCGTGTTGCATCCATGCATGCAACCAACGACATTACTCCGCGTTTAGACCGGGTGCACATAGTGAGATTGTGAAAATTGCTTATGGTACGTCATGGAAATCGAGCGGATCGAACTGGATATGGCAAACTCAGTATGGTGGGATATAGTAATGAAAAATTAGGTTATGGCTCTACATGCAGTGAATTGCCAACTGAAAGCGCTGAAATGTCACCGCACTAAGTTATCCATCACTCAGAGAACTTCTGCATCAGTTGATCCAAAATTGATATGCCATAAAGCTTTTGCATGCAACTGAGTATTGATACAAATTATTCATTGGCTGTCAATAATGACTATATGATTATTCGGACAAAATTATGCTCCATAAACCCACAGTTAGGTCATGTTTATGGTGAATGTGAATAGACCGTCAACGATTGTTGGTCTTGTAAGTAAGTTAATTGGAAAGTGAGTGGCATGCAGATATTCATAACCTACGTATTGCCTGCCTTGATAGATAAAAGAACATGCGACACGGATACAGCCCAATGCTGAAAATGAGAGTCAACAGAGTGACAATGATTTGTGTTGTTGAATCAATTTTAATTGGGAAGCGAATACTTCGCAGATATGCATAACCGAAGTATTGGCAGCCTTCATAGTCGAATGAGAAAGCGACACGGGAACAGTCCCATTTATACAATGAGCGTCAACGGAGCGTCAATGATGTTTGGATATGTACGCAACTTAATTTGGAAGTGATTTGCTTGCTGCTATTCATAATCAACAGATTGGCAGCCTTCGTAGGCAAAAGTGACTGCGGCGCGGTAACTGCCACATTCTGATACTGCGCGTCAACGAAGTCTCAACGATATTTTCAGTGCTAAGTAAGTTAATTGGAAACCGATTTGGTCGCTGTTATCCATAACCAAGATATGGGCAGCCTTTATAGGCAAAAGAGAAATCGACACGGTAACAGCCACATTCTGAAAGTGAGCATCAACAGAGCATCAACGGTTCTTGATCGTGTAAGTAAGTCCATTGGGATGCCATTTGCTCACTGGTAACCATAATCAACATATTGGCTGCCTTCATGGGCAAAAGAGAAAGCGGTATGGTCCCATCAGCAGTCTGAAAATGAGCGTCAACAGAGCGTCAACAATTTTGGGTGTTGCATCTTGTATAATCCAAGGGCTGTGATACGGCATTTACCCATAATCGAAGTATTGGCAGCCTGTATAGGTAATATCATGTGTGTCGATACTGCTAAGCCTCAAAATGAGCGTTAACAGAGAGTCAACAGATTGTCAACAGAGCATCAACACAGCGTCAACAGATTGTCAACAGAGTGTCAACGAATTTGGGTGTTGGATCATGTAAATCCAAGTGCTCTGCTATGGCATGTACCCATAATCAACGGATTGGCATCCGTTCTGAGCAAAAGCGATCGTGACATGGTCACTGCCCCAGTCTGATAATGACCGTCAACAGAGCGTCAACGATTTCGTGGGATGCATCTAGTGTAATCCAAAGGCTGTGCTACGGCATTTATCTATAATCGAAGTATTAGCAGCCTTTACAAGCAACATCGTGTGTGTCAATACTGCTACACCACCAAATCAGCGTCAACAGAGCGTCAACAGAGCGTCAACAGAGCGTCAACAGAGCGTCAACAGAGCGTCAACAGAGCGTCAACAAAGCGTCAACAGAGTGTCAACAGAGTATCAACACCGCGTCAACAGAGTGTCAACAGAGTATCATCAATTTTGGGTATTGCATCTTGTATAATCCAAGGTCTCTGGTACGGCAGATCTCCATAATCATCATATTGGCAGCTGTTCTGACCAAAAGTGATCGCGACATGGTCACAGCCCCACTCTCAAAATGAGCGTCAACAGAGCGTCAACGATTTTGTGTGTTGCACCATGTATAATCCAAGGGCTGTGCTATGGCATTTATGCATAATCGAAGTGTTGGCAGCCTATATAGGCAATATCGTGTGTATTGATACCGTTGCACCTCAAAATGAGCGTCAACAGAGCGTCAACAGCGCGTCAACAGAGCATCAACAGAGCGTCAACAGAACATCAACACAGTATCAAGTGAGTGTCAACAGAGTGTCAAGGCTTTTGGGTGTTGCATCATGTATAATCGAAGGGCTCTGCTACGGCATCTGTCCATAATCAATGTATCGGCAGCCATTCTGTGCAAATGCGATCGTGACATGGTCACAGCACCTGTCTGAAACTCAGCATCAACAGAGCGTCAACGATTTTGTGTGTTGCATCTTGTATAATCGAAGGGCTGTGCTACAGCATTTATCTGGCATGATCGAAGTATTAGCAGCCTTTATAGGCAATATCGTGTTTGTCAATACCGTTACACCTCAAAATGAGCGTCAACAGAGCGTCAACAGGGCATCAACACAGTGTCAACCGAGTGTCAACAGAGTGTCAAAACTTTTTGGTGTTGCATCATGTATATTCCAAGGGCTCTGCTACGGCATATGTCCATAATCAACGTATTAGCAGCCATTCCGTGCAAATGCGATCATGACATGGTCACAGCACCTGTTTGAAAATGAGCGTCAACTTAGCGTCAACGATTTTGTGTGCTGCATCATCTATAATCCTAGGGCTGTGATACAGCATTTATCCATAATCGCAGTATTGGCAGCCTTTATTGGCAATATCGTGTTGGTCGATACCGTTACACCTCGAAATGAGCATCAACAGAGCATCGACACAGCATCAACAGAGCGTCAACAGAGCATCAACACAGTCTGAACCGAGTGTCAACAGAGTGTCAACACTTTTGGGTGTTGCATCATGTATAATTCAAGGGATCTGCTATGGCATATGTCCATGATCAATGTATTGGCAGCCATTCTGTGCAAATGCGATCGTGACACGGTCACAGCACCTGTCTGAAAATGAGCGTTAACAGAGCGTCAATGATTTTGTGTGTTGCATTGTGTATAATCCAAGGGCTGTGCTACGGCATTCATCCATAATCGAAGGATTGGCAGCCTTTACAGGCAATATCGTGTTTTTCAATACCGTTACACCTCAAAATGAGCGTCAACACAGCGTCCACACAGCATCCACTGAGCGTCAACAGAGCATCGACACAGTGTCAACTGAGTGTCAACAGAGTGTCAACGCTTTTGGGTGTTGCATCATGTATATTCCAAGGGCTCTGCTACGGCATATGTCCATAATCAACGTATTGGCAGCCGTGCTGTGCAAATGCGATCGTGACAGGGTCACAGCACCTGTCTGAAAATTAACGTCAACACAGCGTCAACGATTTTGTGTGTTGCATCTTGTATAATCCAAGGGCTGCGCTACGGCATTTACCCAAAATCGAAGTATTGGCAGCCTTTATAGGCAGTATGGTCTGTGTCAATGCCGCTACACCTCAAGCATCAATGGAGCCTCCACAATGTTTGGTCTTGTAAACAAGGTAATTGGTAAGTGATTTGCTCGCTGCTATCCAAAACCAATGTATTGCCACCCACTATTTGCAAGACAGCAAGTGACACGGTCACAGTGCCATTCTGACAATATCTGTCAACTCACCATCAACTGAGGGTCATCAATTGCTGCTGATGCAGATCAGGTAATGAAGGCATCGAATGGATATTTGAGCTTATAATTGAACTATTGACCTCCTCCCTGGTCAAAAATAGAAATCATTAAAAGAAAAACATGAATTAAAATATTGTCAATCTCACAACATGCAAAACATGCCAAATGTGATTACTGGATGTCAAATGATCGATTTTGATTGAGTTCTATAATAGAATAGCAAGGGCAAGCATGTTATATGAATTTACAGATGGACCCGCTGTATAACCCACTGAGAAACCGCCCAGTTCACACGGGTAGGGAGATAACGATGGAACTGTACCCGAATCGACAGTTGGGTTTGTTGACAACCCGGGCCGCCAATCCGTGTCCGGTTCCGTTCCGACCCGTACCCAGACCCGAAGTGACGGTCCAGACCCGTTGCCAACACTACCCATCCACACACCGTAGATCTGGACTGACTGCAGGGGGTGCTTGAGAGCAATTCGAGGCGCGCCGGAAAATCACGATCGGGTGAACTCAGAGATACACTCCATGGCCATGATCGAGCAATTTTGGAGATGCACTTCGATACGGTCATGGACCGTATTTGCACGGACACCTGGAGGCAGTGATCGAGCCAGTTTGGAGATGCACTTGGAGGCCGTAATCCAGCGAGTGTGGAGATGTACTTGGAGGCCGTGATCGAGCAAGTTTAGAGATGCACTTGGAGGCCGTAATCGAGCGAGTTTGGAGATGCACCTGGAGGTCATGATCATGCGAACTTCGAGGCTGGAATCCAGCAAGTTTGGACGAGTACTTAGAGCCGGTCGATGGACAGCGCGCCGGGTGATGAGTCTATATTCCTTAGTTAGTTGACTCGCAAACGTGGGAATGTGACAGGGTGACTGTATCTCTGAGCACTCATGGCGAGCTAGCTAATGGCGGTCGATCTTGTAAGGAGGCACCCAGGAAGCTGAAGCTACATTCAGTGGTCAACTCGTCATCATGAGAATGAAAGGACGACAAAGAATTTTGGTTGCATGCTGCACTCGGTGTATGCTGTACTCGGTGTCAACTCATGATCATGGCATGGAGAGATAGAGAGGGATGACTTAACTTTATGTTCTGCGATGATGGTAGAGTTGGGGACGAGAAAGAGAGAGATGGTGGATGAAAATGTGCACGATGTGGAGGATACGAGCGGATATGAGAAATCAATGGTACGACTTGCCTGATTGGGGTGGGATGACTTCGTATTGGTGTAATTACACGCCAGATCGGGATTTGTACCTGTCATATCGGGGATGGTACATTGACTCGCATACGAAATTCTCTACGTCCACGTTTCTCATGATGAATCGCCCCATCTCTCTCTTTCTCATCCTCAACTCTACCATCACCTAAGAACACGAAGTTAAGTCATCCCTCTGTACCTCTCCATTCCATGATCAAGAGTTCACACCGAGTACAGCATACACCAAGTACAGCATACACCGAGTACAGCATACACCGTGTACTGCATCATCCCAAGATTGACTGTCTCCCACTCCCAGCCAGTCTCTCATCTCTCAACAGACCATGTAGTACTCAATTCCCTACATTCCCACGATTACAAGTTAACCAATGAATAGAGTCTCAGCTGCCATTGCACCTCCCTCCCGATCTACCGCCACCAGATCGACCACGTGCAAGTAGTCCTCCAATCTCGGTCGATCATGGCGTCAAAGTGCATCCCCAAACTCGCTCGATCACGGCCTCCAAGTGCATCTCTGAGTTCCACGATCTCAGCCTCCAAGGGCATCTCCAAACTCGCTCGATCACGGCCTTCAAGTGCATCTCTGTGTTACACGATCTCGGCCTCCAAGTGCATCTCCAAATTCACTCGATCACGGCCTCCAAGCACATCTTTGAGTTCACTCGATCGTGATCTCCAAGTGCATCTCCAAACTCGACCGATCACAGCCTCCAAGTTCACACGATCATGGCCTCCAAGTGCATCTCCAAACTCGCTGAATTACAGCCTCCAAGTGCATCTCTGAGTTCAACTTGATCTCGGCCTCACAGTGCATCCCCAAACTCGCTCGATCCCGGCCTCCAAATGCATCTCTAAGTTCTCTCAATCAGGGTCTCCAGGTGCTCCTGCGATTACGCTACAGTACCATCTGCCGCCGGATTGGACGTATGAATATATACAGAGAGACTTAGATAGATAATACATGCCATATTATGATGCAGCGAATCTTGTGACTGTAACCAAGATGAATCTGATATATGAAATGCCTTGGGGTTATGGAACCCTAAGAATGACTACTGGGAGAATACAGCACTAAGTCTCCCGCAGACCTGCGCAGAGGTCTTTACAGCTCCAGAATTTGACTATCCTATAAGTCACATCTCGTGGCATCCAGAATGCACCTCCATAACTGCAGGTGTTCTCAGGAGCACCTGAGAATGCTCTTGCAGAGTCCGAGAGCACTTTGCGTAGCTCCAGGGGGGGCCTGGGAGCATCAGGAATCACTTGGGAGCACATGTGAGGTCTGCAGAAGTGTCTGGGAGGATTGCGTGTGGCTTCCGGACTGATTTACATTTTGCTGATGTCATTTCCGCATTAACTGGATGATACTGAGGAGGTTATTCGTACCACAGGCTGGCACATAAAGAAAGTGTTGCAGGACGATCTTCGTGGGCTTCGCATTTGGCCTGTCGACATACAACGTAAAGATTCCAGAGTCTGTGGCATCGACAAAGCTGTTGTTTGCCATCTTGACCTGGTGCTCCCGCTTTGCCATGGGGTGAAAGATCTCAAAGAGGTGACGATTGCTGGTGATGGGATTTGTTGCACAGGTGTCAAGGATCCAATAATCGGCAGATCGATTTGCCGATGCCACATTGACCGTGATCACAGAGTCTGGCGTAGAGTCCGGGATAGGATCGGAATGTATGACCGAGAAGAGGAATAACTCTGACTGGAACTCGGCAGTAGAGGTTGATGTGGTTGAAGCCAGGTTAGCATCACTTTTAGACTTCTCACCTGAGGCCCACTTATGCGTACTCCTGCACTTCGCCTTGATATGGCCCTCTACTCCACATCCATGGCATATGACCTGGCTCTTCCAATCGTCGCCCGTCCTATCGTCGCATTTCCTATCGTCGCCCTTCCTGTCGTTGGCCTTCCAATTTCGTCCCCGACCTTTCTTTGTTACAAACAGTGCAGCATCTGGAGCAAGACCGCAGGCCCTGCAGAGGCGGGCTTCGATGGACAGGAGGTGGGTGACAATGCTCGCCACTGTGACCGCTTTCTCAGTGAGCTTGAGTGTCGATGCAAAGGTTCACCATTCCTCTGTATTCGGGAGATTGGACATGATGGAGAATTTCCTCCAAGAGTCTTCAATCGTGATGTTGCATACGGCAAGGTCATTGATTATGTTGTTCTGAGCTGCGATCCACTCAGTGACTGAGGGATATGACTCGAGTTGACATGGTGTGAGGTTCGCCATCTCGTATCGACTACCAAGCTTGATGACCTTCTCGAAGTCGGTTTTGATTGTATCCCAAAGTTGTTTCGGCTCAGTGAGGTCTCGGTACCGTATCTGGATCGTTGATTCCATCAGGGCCGTGAGTTGTCCGCATGCGTTGTCATTGTTTATCTGCCAGCATTCCCAATTGCGGAGGAAGTGGTTGAAATGATTGAGGTAGGACTTGTCAGTCGATTCTGGGAGGAAGTTGTAATCGGTATCTCTAGGGTCACGAGCTGTGGGAGTAGTCGCAGAAGAGGCCTCGCTAGTTGCTACAATCGGGGGCCTGGGAAGATGCATGCCTCCTGATATGTACTTCCAGAGGCCTTGCGCACGAAGTGGGGCTTTCGCTTCTACGGCCCATTGTCGATAGTTGCGCTCATTGAGTTTTGTAGCCGTGGTCGACATGACGGAGGTTGAAACAGGATTGCGAGACAATAAAGAGGGCAGAGGTTGAGAAACCATAGAGAGGCGGATGTTGAAAAAACGAGAGGGGCACTACTACTAGGCGTCGATTCAGTCCAATGCAGGCAGGCCGAGGAGAAACGATACACAAAGACTAAGAGATGTTGGCTCGATTCACTGGAACAGGGCCAGAGGAGAGGCAGTAACAAATACTAATAGAGGGCGTCGATTTCAGCTCAGCGCCGGGCTCATAACCTGTTGACACGAGAAAATGATGGAGAAGAAGATGAATTGTCTGTCTATCCAAAGAGAAGAATAACTATGGACTTATATATGAAAGAGAGAGAAGCAAAACACAATGCCAACTGCAAAAGCCGGAGCCCAATGCCAAGTACCAGTGCCGAGCCGTCCTCCTCGCCATGGGGCCAAGTGAGGCTGACAGGGGCAAGCACGGCCGACAGGGGCAAGCAAGGCCAACAGTGGCAAGCAAGGCCAACAGGGGCAAGCAGGGCCGATGGGGGCAAGCAAGACTGGAGTGGGCAGGCGAGACCGGTGGGGGCAGGCGAGTCTGGTGGGGGCAGGCGAGGCCAATGGGGGCCATAAGCCGCCGGGTCAAATCCCTAGTCAACACTTAATTCGAGCCAAAGTTGGGAGCTTGCAATGCTGCGTTGTTAGTGGTAAAACTGGCCCAATGGCAACGGTCCGGGTTTCGTGTGGTATAACTCATTGCAACGGTTCGGTTCTGGTTCCAACACTAACCCGGAACCGTCTCAGCAGCTTGGAACCGTTGCTAACACCAAACACTACCCATATGCCCCCAGATTTCCATTATTTCATCCTACCAATTCCCCACCAGCTATAATTGAATCCTTCTCCTACTAAAGGTTGTCATTAGTGGGAAGACTCAAACATTGAAATGCCCAGTTAGATACCTTCTGAGATGCTAGTGGTGCAGGCTCGCATCCATTGTCCTCCTACAACACCACATTGACATCAGAACACTCAGCAGGTAAATGTTGTGCGGACGTAAGGGTTAATTCTGTTGACACCACTTGTTGTCAGAGACTTACCATGAGAGAATCTGTGAATGGCCCATTGTAAATTGCTTACCAGGATGGTGGGCAATGAGGGTCGTTGTTGGATTGTGAATTGCCATTTTGAAAATTAATCCAGGTGTCAAGTATCATACTGAACTCGTGATTGAGATCTTTTGCGTGGATAGATCGTATACTGCACATGGTGGTGGGTGTTCACAACAGGTCCAGGTAACCAGCCAGTAGTATGGGTCAGAACTGGAAATATGATTTGGTTTGGTTCCAGGCCTGTGCAAAATCCCAACCCACCATGTTTTTGTGGGGTTGTTCCCTGAACGAGACATCAAGCTGTGGTTTTTTGGCCAGGTAGAACCCAGACCCTGGTTCCATTTTACAGTTCCTCCCACTTTCGCCCCAATCAATTATATTAGTCCTGATGGTGTCATGACCTGAACAATACGTAGACTGTGCAGTTGTAGTCACACTGTCACCTCCCACTGTCAGATTTGCAATCAAACAAATGTTCGTTGAATCGCTGCGAAATAACAAGATATCTTATAAGATATTGGCAGGGTTTGGATAGCAACTCAACGAAGATTGATGCGATGGCAATTCTGACAGCGGGAGGTGAATGAGCAGCCAATACAGCACAATGAACATATTGATCATGTCATGACATGATCAGAACTCACAAACATGGTTTCAGCAAAAATTCGAAACTTCAAATGCCGGATGGTTGATAATTAAACCGGCCCATTCCAATGGTCCAGAATGTTCTTGAGGAAAGAGTTGTTGCCACCATATGGAATCTGGTGGATCCTAAACCTAAACTGACCCGGATATATTGACGCATTGCTAAAACTACTTCTGCTAGAAGGATAAGTATGAGGAGGAGATCTGTGGCGCCTTCTTCTCTAGATTTAAGCAGGCACAGAGTGATCTGTACAGAAAATGAATGGAGTGACTGAAGGTAATATGAATTAATGTATACTAAATAAATTGATGGGTTGTATAAAGGAAAGAAAGTATTCGTATGATTAAATACATTATCATGATTAGAGTTTGCAAGAGGTCCGGGTTTTGACGGGCGGTTGGTTCAGTTCAGTTCAGTTCAGTTCAGTTCAGTTCAGTTCTGTTCAGTTTAGTTCAGTTCAGTTCAGTTCAGTTCAGTTCGGTCCCAGGGCAGGCCAAAAACTCAACCCGCCATTGTGTTGGCAGGTTGGGACTGGGACCGGACATAGTACCGTGAGTTTTTGGCCAGGTTGGAACCGAACCGTGGTTCCAACATTCCGGTTGCTGCAGTGTGGGCTCCAATTAATTAGTTGAGGTATTATCGTATTGTAACATGGTCAATACGTAGATGGTGCAGTGTGAGGTGCTCTTTCACTTCCCGCGTTCAGATTTGGGATCAGACTGATTTTGGTTGATGGGCAGTGGAATGAGGGATAATTTCGAGCAAAATTCACGGGTTTTCGATTGCGACTCAGTGAATATTGGTCGTATCGCATATCTGAAATTCGGAGGTGGAAGAGCGGCTAATACTGCACAATCTACATATTGAACATGTTACAATACGGTCAGAACTCAAATACGTAATTGCAGGGAAAAATCTGTGCTTGCAATGTCTGGGTTTTGAGGTGGAACCCAGCCCAAATGCAACGGTCCAGGGTTTCATGTGGTAAAACAGTTGCAATGGTTTGGTTCCGGTTCCAACCCTAACCCGGAACTGATCTGGTGGGTCGTAACCGTTGTGAACAGTAGATATGTGCCGTATGCTGATATACGGACAGGCCTCATCGTTGGTACGGAATACAACACCCAGACAACTCTTGAAGAATTTCCGGCAATGGTCCTGTTAAGTGAGAAGCCTACAGCTGTAATCTATGCAATGTTTATTCAGCCTTTTGCTACAAATGTGGTAAGGACTGCCCAGATTCATAGTTGGTGGAATATGGAAATCACCATGATTAATCCCACCCTGAGAAATTCAGACCATCCACAGGCCAACATTTCAGTGGGAATCGAATCATCTCCATGATTGTTTTCACTGCTGACATTGTGCATCAAGCTCTTGCACTGATTGCTTCCTCCTTTGTAACAATGGGATACCCCAGCAATACCTCAATTGGCTTTATTTGCAGATTGCTATTACAGTTGCCTACAGAGATCCGGAAAATTGTAGCCTGGCTCATGACCTATGGTTGGGTTTCATGCCCCAGAAATCTTCGTAAGGTAAGTTCGATGTTCCCTTGTTGTTTCATCAGTGACATCACAATCGATTTTGGGGTGCAAGTTTCGATTTGGACTGACTGAAATTGTGGATCGTATTCAGCTGACATACCTCTATGGCATACAATACATGTGAGTGAATGAGAGACCAGTGATTGAAAAAATTAACCAGACATTCATTGCCCTCACTGTAACAGCCATCCACGATTGTCTGTCATCCTGAAAACCATGCGAGGTTAGACCCCTGGCAGAGTTTGTTCCAGGTGGTGGAGTGCAACATCAGTACAATACAAGAAACATTAATCGGATGGTGAATAATGCATGCACAGATGTATTGTGTTGTCTCGACACGGATTTTCGTTCTTCTTTAACAGACGTTCAAGCCATTAAGATAGGCAATATCCACATCAGAATGCACTGAAGAATGGACTCTAGTGGTGCGGATATACTGATGGCACAACCTCACAATAGTTGTGGCACCATTGATGAGGACTTTCTTGATTGCATCCCTGAGGTGCTGACACAATAGGCCGAATATTGTTTTAATACTCTCAGCAGCTTTGTGACTGCTACTGTAGCTAGCATACGATTCTCTGCTGTTCTGCCTATGGGCGGATCTGTCCTCACCAGCAGCAGCCAGCCTAACCCCTGCAGCAACACCCACAGCAACAGCAACAGTATTGCCACCATCACCAACATGACCGGCATTGAGAATCCAGGACTAATCTATAGAAGCTGGATTGTACATCAGCAAAATATATTTTAGTCACTGGAAGACTCCAGATGGATATGCACTTGGAGGCCGTGATCGTGCGAACTTGGAGGCAGTGTTTGTGTGAACTTGGAGGCCATATTTGTGCGAATTTGGAGGCCATAATTGTGCGAGTTTCCAGATACACTTGGAGACTGTAATCGAGTGAGTGTAGAGATGCACTTGGAGGCCATGATAGAGCAAATTAGGAGATACACTTGGAGGAAGTGGGTGAGTAAGTTAGGAGATGCACTGGGAGGCCAACATCGAGTGAGTTTAGAGATACACTTGGAGGCCGTAATCGAGCGAGTGTGGAGGCTGTAATTGTGCGAGTTTGCACGAGTACATAGAGGCGGTCGATGGACGGCACACTGGGTGCTGAGACTCTCCTCATCAATCAGTTAACTCGCAACTGTGGGTGTGTGACAAGGTGACTTTACCTTTGAGTGCTTATGGAAAGCTGGCTGATGGCGGTCGATCAAGTAGGGAGGCACACCGGAAGATACAACTACATGCCGGGGTCAACTGGTAATCATGAGAAGGAAGGGAAGACAAACAATTTTGGGTACTCGGTGTATGCTGTACTCGGTGTCAACTCATGATCGTGACATGGAGAGATGGAGAGGGATAACATAACTTTGTATTCTGTAATGATGTTAGAGTCATTGACGAGGAAGAGAGAGATGGGGGACGAAGCTGAGTACGATGTGGATCATACGAGCAGATCTGAGAAATCGGGGTACGACTTGCTTGATGTGGTTGGGAAGAGATCGTACAGATGTAATTACACGCTGGATCAAGATTCGTACTTGCTGTATCGGCAATGGTAAATTGACTCACACACGAAATTGTTTTAAGTCCCAGTTCGTCATGCTGCTTTCCCCCATCTCCTGTCATCTCTCTCTTTCTCATCCTCAAGTTTACCATCACCTAAGAACACGAAGTTAAGACATCGCTCTCTATCTCTCCATGCCATGTTCAAGAGTTAACACCGGGTACAGCATACACTGAGTACAGCATACACCGAGTACAGCATACACCGAGTACAGCATACACCGAGTACAGCATACACCGAGTACAGCATACACCAAGTACAGCATACACCGAGTACAGCATACACCGTGTACAGCATACACTGAGTACAGCCTACACCGTGTACAGCATACACCGAGTACAGTATACACCGAGTACAGAATACACCTACTACATCATACACTGCGTGCTGCATACACCACGTACTGCATACACCATGGACTTCATCATCTCAAGATTGACTGTCTCCCGCTCCCAGCCAGTCTCTCATCTCTCGGCAGACCATGTTGTGCTCAATTCTCTACATTCCCACAATCACGAGTTAACCAATGAATTGAGTCTCAGCACCCGTCGCGCCTCCCTCCCGAACTACCACCTCCAGATTGACCGCCTCCAACTACTCCTGCAAACTTGCTCGATCACGGCCTGCAAGTACATTTTCGAACTTACTCGACTACGGCCTTCAAACTCGCTCGATCACGGCCTCAAAGCGTATCTCCAGACTCCCCCAATTACGGCATGCAAGTTCGCTCGATCATGGCCTCCATGTGCATCTCTAAATTCGTTCGATCACAGTCACCAACTGTATCTCTAGTCTCGCACGATTACAGCCTCCAAGTGCATCTCCAAACTCGCTCGCTCACAACCTCCAAGTAGATCATTAATTGACACTGGTAGGTCTACCAACATTCAGGGGTAACAGAGGTGGAAAGAGTGATGGGGAGTATATATTCGGCGGACCCCGGAGTAGATAGACATTATCTCATTTCCATCTCATCTAGTTACAATGAAAGTACACATACTATCTTTCCCAACTTTGGGACTTACTAGCTCTGTCTGCAATATCGTGGAACCACTCAATTGGGTGGGATTCTCAACACCAGGTAGTATCATGTGTTCTCACCCGATTCCTACGCTTCTCAAACGAGAACCGCTCCTTCTCATGAATTCCATTTGGATGTCGCAAGAGGTGCGGCGGAGTGTTGATGGTGGGCTCTCTGCCTTCTAGATCCATGGTTTCAGTGGAACGGCCTCCAAATAGTCCATCTCTAAATGTTGTCGCAATGCGTGTGGCCTGGTGCTCCTCCAATCATGCTGGAGCACCATCTGCGGCCAGATTGACCGTAGGTATATATACAGAGAGACTTCAATAGTGCATGCCATATTATAATGTAGCCAATCTTGTGACTGTAACAAACTGATGATTATGATAAGACTAAATGCCTTGCGGTTATGTAAGCACCACTGCTGTGTGAATATGACATCAAGTTTCCCGCTGAGCTGGGCAGCGGTCTCAGCTTCTGTCGATGTCTCCCGCAGATGTGCGGAGAGGTCACAGAAGCTCCAAAATTTCCCTATCCTAGATGGAGCACCTGAGAATGCTCTTGCAGAGTCTGAGAGAACATTGCTTAGCTCCAGGGGGGTCTGGGAGCGTCTCAAAGTACTTAGAAGGAGTGGTGAGGTCGCCCGGAGTGTCTCGGAGGATTGCGTGTGCCTTCCGGACAGAGTTACATTTTGCTGATTTAGATAGTGCTCTGTCACTTGGAGGTTAGGGAAAGTATCAGTGATTGGATTTAGTATTTCTTTTGTGTTCTATTTTATTCTAGGTTTCATCCATATATTATGATAGTATTAAATGTTATAGAAATGGTAGTTTACTGAAGCCCAATCTCAAATGTGTGAAATCATAATCACAATGAAGCATAACTCTCCCACAATGGTTAAGGAGCAAGGTACTGACGATTATGTATGAACAAATCAAATCTCAGAATCCACTTCTGCATGGTGACCATCATTGGTACAGTCAAGCCATAAGTGGCTTTATTAAGAAGAACTGCATGCTTCATTAAATGTATAGAGCAAGTACTATCATCATTGCAACGACAAATCGAATTGGACAAAATAGGAGTATACTGGAAGATGGTTTGTGATATTGGAAGAGGAAGTGTGAACTGTTCATCAACTGCTGGTAGTCACAATTGCACATCTGGGTACGATGATCATGACAGTTGAACACTGCATTATGATGACCCAATGCACACTCTGGCACAGCAAAGCAATGTCGTAGTCCAGTGAAGCCTCAAATTGATTTTTTTGAGTTTGTCGGAACAATAAATAAATAAATTGAAAGAAGCAATTTTAGTTTTCCTGATGCCTGTGACAGTTCCAGACAGCTTCCTTGAGGTTATGCATATATGTCTACAGCTATAATACGGCTGGTTGTTATTTTGCATTATTGCAAATAGAACTTGGTTCGACTATATTCAATTTGTTTGAGATATTCTTTTAGCCTTGTTATATGCACTTATTTTGATAAATCAGCATTGTCATATTATACCTGGTTAGCATATTTGGATTAGCTATTTTAAATAAAACTATGGTAATAGTTTTATACAATATACAAGATTAAAGATAAAAAGTTATCAGGTATTATTTTATATAAAGTGTCTTGCTATTACTACTACAAGTATACTTACTGTTTTGTCAGTATGTAATTTTTATGTATTATATAGAAATATTTACAGTACAAAAAATTGTACAATCACAAAAGCAAAATAAGTATCAAGTGTATTAAAAACAAGCTATAAATAACATTGCGAATATGGGTGAGTGGTGACTACTATTGTGGCTGCTAATCCAACTGGGCTCATTTATACAGAGCTGAAAGCATTTTCATAAATGTAGAGTCAATAGTACACAAACTAGAAACAGTATATATTGAAGTGTAGAGGTTGACAGATAGATACCAAAGTTGCTACTTCCCTGACCCCTACTATTCTCAACCAGATATATACTCCCTGCTCTACATCTTACTTCCTCTGTTACCATCCATGCTCACACCCAGGCTTGGGCTGAAAGGTCTGTACTAGGAACTGAATATAAATTATGTTGAATTCCACAAAGGTGGCAAAGCTGTCTCCAGTACAAGTGAATCTAGTCACCTATGTGCAGATATCTATAGACTAACTATGAATGATTGTAGACTATGTATAGCACAGTCTATAGTCAACTCAAACTGTGGCTGATATGGCCTGTAATCTCACATGATTATAAACAAATCAATATAATAAGTCTGATTCAAATTGAAACATCAAAATAATGGACATTAACATCACCGCAAGATATTATCCTAACAACAATTCAAAATCCCCACCTGAGATATAAGCATTTGAGTAGCATTGGTTTACATCTTCCTGACTTCATATTGAACATTGTTTAATCAATTTGATAATATATACACTTACTGCAGCCACCGTTGAAACCTGATGCCAATTTAGTTTCGAATTTATTTCAATTGTCATCAGCTTTACTTAATCAATCTCAACTACTTTGCACTACAAATTGTATCTTACTTGTTTAGTACCCTATATATAGTATATTTCTTTACCATTAAACTCTTTGTTGCATGCAAACTCAGCTCCAAAAGATATTTCTGGAATAGAAATTCAATATAACTGAAATTATCATTTGGAGTAAAATTTCCAGACACTCTCTTCCATCTTCCCTCCATTGCCCCAGTATTCCCTGTTTCTTATTTCCATTTTCATCTCCTTATTTGTATACAACAATAAATACCTTCTTCAAAACAAGTTACAATCTATAACCAAACATCCCATTGGGTATAAAGATACAATGTACTTCAAGACTGGGTAAGTAACCATGAATATACATTGTATCTCAAGTAGTTGGATGTATACTGACAGCCTTAGTATTTGACCTACCTTTTCAAATACTTGTGTCTTCATTTGCTACTGCATTCAATCTATTTCCATATATTACTATCCTTGGACATGAGTACCTTCCATCAGACTCTCAATTGTGAATGTATTCAATTAGCAGTTAATAGAAATGACAAAAATAGAATAGGCAGGAAATAAAGTTGAGAGAAAGTCTGAAGACCTTGCTCCATATAAGGTTTCAAGAGTAACATGATTCACATTTGAACACAATAGATGTGAGCTGGGTTTACACAGAATGAATAGTTCAGGGGAAATGAAATCAACATTATATGGGGCACTAAGCTAATTTGACTAAATTTGTGGCATAAAGTGATTGCCAGTAACAAGGTTGAGTTGATAATAATCTAGTTTGGGTTCAGGTTAAGGCTGGAGTGAGTGCAAATATAGTGGATTTTTTTTAAAAAAAACTCGACATTGACTCAGATAGCTGTAAACTATCTCCCCCCAAAAGCTCAGCTCTCTGGAGGTAATTTGAATTTTTGGTGAAGCAATGTCTCCAGGCCCTCTCTCACCTCACTTTTTTCATGATCTCAATTTGGATCAGACTCAAAATTTCGGTTAGTATAAAATTACGTAAGATCAAGAGCCGGGGTACGGGGCCAGCTATGACCATCTATAGATAGCAGTCACGAACAGAGTAGGTTAGGGAATCTCGCTACATGCATATATGCAACCGGCTAACCTTGAGGTGGGAGGTGATCGTCGGTGTTTCGATATTTGGATGGAAAGGCTGGAGAGGATGTAATAGGGTAAAGTCCCGTCGGAGGTGGACAGCACAGTTTAAGTCACCAATCCTGCGTGTCGCGTCTTGTCTCCAAACACCGACGCCAGCTTGTCTCGATCCCAGCCGGAAATGGTGGGTTAGTCATTCGTAGTAGTCTCAAACCCACCAAATAATCACTTCTGCTAGCGCCGTGTCAACTTGTTGGCTAAGGCACAGCCTGATGGGGACGAGACAAGACGCCAATTACTACACTCCGAGACTACAACCGCCCCACTCTAACAGCAAGAGGTGCAGAGTACTACCTGCAAACACAGCATCCGAGACCGGAGGGCCCTGCATCCATCGCCGCAGCCCGCCTCCTCACCCCTCCTAATCTCGTCTGCCAGAATTTGACACTCGCTGACCCTTGCTAACAAACAGGACGTCCATGCTATTGATTTCTTTGACCAGAGGAAAGTGATTCTATTCCGAGGTGGAGCCGCTACCCATGTATTTCGCTTCCCGGAAATGAAACACTATGTCTAGGCGGGGGAAAACGTCTCAGAAGAACTCGATAAACTCCGCTACTCTGCATCAAAACTTCATTTTCCCCGTTGACACTGTCTGAGGTAAACTACACCTCAGGAGCCCGCCCAATCTCGCCGACCTTTGTAAGTTCCTCGACACTCTTTTTCTTCCCCATCTTACTTAAACGTATCTTTGACATCTAGAGTCATAGATACTCCTGAGCAGTCTGTCATTCCCGAGAGAGCAGGTCATCCACTGCAGTTCCAACCCAGCAATAATGTGCTTTAATCTAGCTGAGCGGACGGAGAGTCTTAGAATGCGGCTTACTTAACTACGAGAATAAGGACGATTTCAAATCGGTGCAACAAAATCTGATTGTAAACACAAACTTATATAGCAAATATGCAAGTGCAATCATCCCAAACGTAAAATCATTCAACCCAGATATCTTCACTACACATCACATCACATCATCACCGTTTCAAACAACCGTCACAACCGCCTTCTCATCCCCAGGCCTAATTGGCCCAAACGGCTGTCTCGTGAATTCCGCCTCGAGCGAAAGCAGCGACTCTTGTTCCCTCTGGCTCTGCGTTCTCAAGAACTTCGCGATCCCTATCCTGACGTACGCTCCTTCCAGATCTTGATCTGCTCCCTGAGGCTGGGCGTCTCTACCGCTTGGGACTCTAGGTCTTGGGCTTTGTCGGATCGCTGCTTCTCGTGGCTGTAGGATAAGGGCATTGGAAGAATCCACAAATAGCGCGAAGCAGGGAAATACTGGCTCGACGTCGAAGTAGGCTTCTCCAACCGATTCGCCGTGGCTAAGGTCGAGTTTGGCAATGACGCCGAAGCCAATTGGGTCAGTTGGATCGGGATTGAAGTTAGGAGGCGATCGTTTGATCTCTATCAATGGCGCCTGCATTGTATGATCAGCATGGGGAACCCAAAACGTTGTTGAAAAAGATCTCAACCTACTTTCAGCTTAATCCATCCACCTGCAAGTCTACCAAAATGATCGTTTCCCGCCAAAAACGTTCGGCAGTCTATGAATTCCGCTACGACGTTGTCAACGTCCAGATCCACGTACTTGATACGCGAGTCCAAAGACGCCCAGGACCAGCTAGGGGCACGATAGTTGGTCGGTATAGTTACATCGCCCAACATGGCCCCATACACATGCCGAAACCCTTCGGGGACTTGAATCCTATATTCTATTTGGGTGTCCGTGCGCCAGGATAAGTCCTCGATAATATGATATTTCCATAGCCCGGCAAAATACGAATCTCTGGTCCGGCGGAACACCGCGCTCGCGAGACCGGACAGGGCTGACATCTTGTCGTCTGCATAGGTCAGTTTCCGCCGCGAGTATTCCTCAGCCATGGCTGGCCAGCCAGTAGCCCGACGGCCGCAGGTTGATCGCGGTATAAAGCCTTCGATCAACGACACACTGGATTGTATGGGTTGTAAAGGCGGAAGGCGTTCGCCCACGACCAAGCTGTCGACGTTGAAATGCGCGTCCCTAAAACGGCAGCCTTCTTCCGCTATGTAGCAACGGTTGCACTCCCAGTATATCTGATCAGTGCAAAAATACACGGACCGAGGTGATAAGAATCGTTCTTGAAGTGTCCAGGCTCTTGTGTTGAGAGGTTGACCCTCCAGAGGCTCGACAGAACGGCCGAAATCCCCGATCCGATACGGCCTCGGGTTGCTCTTTTTGGATGATGGCATCCATTCTTTTGTTACAAATACTCGGGGTTCTCCAGAGTTAGTGGTGTTGAAAGTGGTCATCGCTCCTCGGACGAAATATATCGGTTCGGCTCGCTCTGGGGGATCCCGCTCGTGGACCAACGGCGATTCGTTTGCGAATGATTCATTGCCCAAAGCTACCGAGTCTGGGCTGCGAGATGGAAGGGTGGATCTAGGTGTCAAAGAAGGGAAGCATCCATTTAAAGCATCTGTCGAGCTGGCCGCGGCGATCGTAAGATAAGAATTTGTATACACATCTGCCATCCTGGAGGCTTCTCTTTCCCAATCCAAGCGATCATCTTGAATAATACACAACGAGTCGATCCATAGATATCGAACTTGGAGTCGCCGGGTGATCAAGGTTGCTTCTTGAAAAGTTTTTGGTAGATCACTCAATAGTATACCGGATATCCGAGATTGGTACGTGGCACTCGTAGTTGTAATCGGATGTGAGGCTCCCCAGCAGTGGCTGAGCGTCACGTATTTACCTCTCAATCCCTGTGCTTCTACCAGATTGATGGACTGAGCGTTTGTGTTCGTTCCGAGATCTAAAATTCGTGTAGGAAGCTCCGCTTCGATGGGTGCACATTGATGCCGCAGATCGCAGGAGCTTATCCATCTAGCTAAGCGACGCAGCCCGAGCACTGAACCTGAATCAGCTGTGCGTAGCCTTCCGGGCATCAGATGGGCTAACGGTGATTCTGTAACTCTGCTCAGCTTCTGTGTGACTGATGCGTGTTCTGGCTCAAATTATGCGTACCATCGTCTGTCCGTATGCGCAGGTAGCTACCGCGATATTCTATGAAATCACGGACGTCCCCATTTTCCAGCGTTACCGCCATCCTATTACCCTCAGCGTCTTCAATATTTGGGGTAGGACCAACGCGGACTCCTATTCCTATCAGCTGCAGTGAACCCCCCGGACCATCGACCTCCCACCAATTCCCAAACAACCAAGGCCGAACTGACTGATCGCTAGCAAATTGGTAGCTAGGTCTGGTAGGCGCTGTATTCTCCTCATTTGACCCAGTTGCATATATAGATGAATAGACGCCAAGAGAGGTCATTTCAATGGCCCGCCTTCCGGTTGGTGATACAGCGGGCGAGAATTCTATCCACCCGGCTCTCCCCTTATTCCCTTGGTGCTCATTCTCGATATCCTCTCTGATCTTGATAACGGCGTCTAGAATGAGAATACATAGTGCGCATGTGGAGGCTGAAATGGTCAGCGCATGGAGGCTGGGTTGATGAGAGTAGCCTGGCTCGTCTTCTGAGGGGAGATCCTGAAATCGAATTGATGCGCAGAGCTGGCAAACGGATGTGCGGTTTGCGTCCATCCTAGTTGGAGAGGGAGCTTTGAAGGAGGGTAGACTTGCCACGTATGTGAGCGGATTTCTTTGTTAAGGAGCCTAAGACAACACAAACACTAACAAAAGAAACAACTTTATTAAATGCCGTATCTGCGAAGGTGGGTCTCCTGATGGGTCCAACGCGGGCAAGAGGAGGAAAGTTTTCGTGGTAGAGTGGTGTGGAGGAAGGTTTGTCAAAAACGCAATATGTAGCAAGAAGGCGGGGTTGAAAGTAGTCGTCGTCGAGCCTATTGCTTTTGCAACTTGTTGCTTGATTAACGTGCTTGGACTATGCGATTATATGATACTCGATAGGAGTGATCGCTCAATGTTTAATAAGGCTGCTGCATGTAATTATAATCGTCAGTCGTAACCATAAGTTTAGCTGGATAAGGTGCGCTCCGGCCAAAGATGCAGCGCTAGCGAGGTACTTTAGGAGCGTGTTGATATGGGGAGAGTTAAGGATTAGAGAGAAGGGGAAAGACTCGAGACATATATAAAAGCGAGTTGTGCGCCTTATGCCTTACCATCAGCCCCACTTATAGTCAACTCGTATTAGGTCTCTGTACTTTACACATGTAACAGAGGGCACATGGAAAGGGACTGCCCACCGCCTCTGCATCTTTCTCCATCACCAACTACAACCGCTCCTACCCTCCAGTGACAGAACCGAGCGAATGAACTGAACCCCAGGCCCAGGCCTAGAGACTAGCGAAGGAGAAGAAAAGAGAGTGAATGAGATGGCGAAAGCACCGGTCGGATAACTTTATCGAGAAACGGTATATATGTGACTTGTCAAATTCACCAAAGATAGAAACTAACGTATCGTTTCAGGCAATGATTGGATGGATGATAAGGTGGGAGTGCGAAGAATACCGAAACAAATCAAAGGTATGAAGGGAGGGAAGCACAGCCCCACACAACGAAGGAGAAAAAGAATGTCCAGCATAGAACATACATGGTTTGACCCCACAGACGAGTGAAGAAAGTGGCCTAACGCTTGGCATTTTCGCGACTCAAATGCAACGTTGGAAAGTCAATTCCTCATCACAACACAGGTCAATTTGATTAAGAATGAAATAACAAGTAGTATACATATATAAGATCCTCTACTATCATGTAGGACCACCATTGTTGTGAAGCAGGGAACAGACCCTCTTAGGCATGCCATCTATCTGCCGGTAAATACACCTTCCCAGCTACTCCTCCCACAACCGTTGTGTGACAACAATAACTCCCTCATGCGCATGAGGTTGTTGTTCAGGGTCTAGTATTACTTTTCTGAAGTGTGTTTTCCACATAGACCATACATTGATGATTGTGTTCCAGTCATTGACAATGCGATGAATGGCTGTTTTGCCCACTCTAGTTTTCTGTTGCATTTTGCGAAAGGAATAACCTACAGACTTTAGCTGAATAACACAAATTGGTTCTTCGTGTGTTGACTCCCTTCTCCTGCCATCAGGACCGATAGGCATGACTGTGTGGAATGGGAGCTTGGGAATGTGTTGCGCGATGTGAAACTAGCGCGAGTTCGCTCACTTTCTTCACTCGTCTGCCCCATAATCAAGTATCACGCGAAATGATCCTTGCACAGACCCCTGCAAAGCTGAGTTTGATAGAAACGTCGATTGTGGGGTAGTACGGATACGGAGGCCGATAAGGACCCACCCTTGCCATAATTGGGAGTAGCGAGCGTCAATATCTTAGGCTATGAGATAACAATTTCTCAGGCCACTTTAACTTTAGTTAACAACGGCTGGGGCCATTAGCAATGGTCCAGGCGACCGTACTGTTGTGGTAGTCGCCCAACGGAATTTTAATGATAGCGCAAGCTAGATACTCCTAGAAATTATACAACGGAACCTTAAGATAGTCAGCAGCTCTCCCTAGTAACATACTCATAAGCACGCTCTCCAACCTGTTACAACCTGCAATACACCTGAGCACCACCTCTAGCCAGCTTCCGAACATCATCTTCAGTATATTTAGTACAGTTTTTTTGTTTTTGTTTTGTTTTATTCATACTGTGTTCACTCTAATTAGAGTATGACAGAGCCTAAGACAACCCCTCCGCCTCCGGGCGAGCCGGTAAGATGGCGGAGCTCCCACCTGCTACCCACCGTCCCCTGTGACAAAGGAAAATCAATCAAGTGCACACGATTGGAAAGAACAAAGAGATCAACGAAAAGAGAGAGAGACCGCCCCCGGTCCAAACACCTTTAATCCTGCCCGCGCTCCTCCTGCCCGCGCTCCTCCGGTAGTTTTGTACATTTAGTACAGTTTGCAAGTGTACCTGAGCACCATATCTAGCCAACTTCCGGAGCACCGCCTCCAAATACACTCCCAAGTACACCCAGAAGTACACTCATGAGTAGACTCCTGTGTGCACTCGATTGCATACCACCAGCCTGCTTAACTGTACGCTCCCAAGTACGCTCCCAAGTATTTTCCTGATTGCGCTCGATTGCACACTCCTAGCCTGCTTGACTGTACACTTCCAAGTACGCGCAATTGCACGCTCCCAAGTATTTTCCCGATTGCGCTCGATTGCACATTCGTAGCGTGCTTGACTGTACACTTCCAAGTACGCGCAATCGCACGCTCCCAGGTATTTTCCCGATTGCACTCGATTGCACACTACTAGCCTGCATGACTGTACGCTTCCAAGTACGTTCAATTGCGCCCTCCTAAGTACACCCCTGATTGCCCACTTCTCAAATACCACCCTAAGTACACTCCCAAGTACACTCCCAAGTACACTCCCAAGTACACTCATGTGTACACTCCCGTCCGTACTCGATTGCACACTCTCAGCCTGCTTGACTGTACGCTCCCAAGTACACTCCCAAGAAGTGCTCTTGAGTGCAGGTTATCTAGCACGCTTGAATGCAGAGACTCGCTGAGTAGATGGCTCTAGGCGCCGGGTGGGGAGTGGCGGGCGGGGGTATGGTGACCGAAATCGTGACGTCGGGTCTATATCATAGCCTGAACCTTATCTTTAGAGCGCCCACCACGACAGGATCTCACGGTATTTCACGGTCATGGTGTTGAAAATTGCAGTCTTAGATTCTGCAGGAAAGATAGACAAATTGAATATTGGGGAGAGCAGATTTCCGACTCAGTTTTTCCAGCGGAATCTGCGGTCCGCTTCTCATTGATTTTTACACGTATGTGCGCCCATTTGGTCCAGGGCTAATAGTGATGGTGATGGTGGTGGTGGCGGTGATGGTGATAGTCATAGTACAGGCTAGAGGTGGGGAGATTGGCTACATCTTAGAGCTTCTTAGCGGCTAAAGCTTCCACAAACTCAGAGTTTTCCATCGGCCCAAAGCTTGAAGCAAATGGACGTGTAAAATAAAAGAGATATATAAAAGTGAAGGGAAGCCAATGGACTTGTAAAAGAAATATCCAGTGGTACTTATTTTATAAGTGAAGCTATTTTTTTAATGTGCATATTTTTATTTGTCCCATTCATGGAATCGCCCTGTCCATGGATGGTACTGCCCGTCTACGGAGGCCGATAAGGACCTACCCCGCCATAATTTGGACTGGCGAGTGACGAGCATCGAGCATCGAGTACGGAGGCCAATAAGGACCACCCCACCATAATTCGGAGTGGCAAGTGTCGAGTGGGCGCTTAGCGAGTTAACAATCTCTCAAGCCACAAGTTAACAATTTCTCCGGCCACCGTAACTTTGGTTAACAATAACTGAGGCTATTAACCTTAGTGCAGGCCACCATATTGTTCTTGTGTTAGATGCTGGCTTGAATCTTGGGTCCATACAGTCCAGGGTGTGCAATCGAGTACACATAGGAGCATACTTGGGTAGTATACTTGGGAGTATACACTTGGGAGAGTGCTTAGGAACTCACGTGGAAGCGAACTAGAAAAACTGAGTCAGAGATCTGCTCTCCCCAAGATTCAATTGTCTATATTTCATGAAATCGACTGACGTCATGATTTCACTGCCAGTGTCCAACATACCCCGCCCGCTACACCTCGCCTGCCACACCCCTCCCAACACACTCCGCCTGGTACCTAGTACTCAGCGAGTCTCTACATTCAAGTACACTTGATAACCTGTACTCAAGAGCGCTTCTTGGAAGCGTACTTGGGAGCATACAGTCAACCAGGCTTGAGAGGTGCAGTCGAGAGCAATCGACTGCACTCGAGAGAATGCTTGATAGTGTACTCTGGAATGTATTGGGACGTACTTGGAAGCATACAGTCAACCAGACTTGAGAGTATGCAACGGAGAACAATCAACTACACTTGGGGTCGTACTCGGAGCAGTGTTCGAAACCGGCCGGGCTGGGCCGGCCCGCCTTAGCGCGGGCTTTATGGTGAAAAAGCCGGGCCTGCCTACGGGCTTTCGGGCCGGTTGAGAATCCATGACGGTACGAATTCACTTACTGAATACTAATAATAGCGGTTATTTTTTCGTTGGTCGTCCTCGAACTAGTGACAATAGTGGGAGGTAATAGTATCCCATAGGGTGTTTCGCCCCTGATTTTCATGTTTCAGATATGCAGCCTGGCCCAGAGGCTTTTGGAAAGCCCGCAGGCTTTCAAACTATAAGCCCGGCCGGCCCCCCTTAGCGCGGGCTTCCAAATTACCGGCCCGGCCTGGCCTGCCAAAGCCGGCCCGAAAGCCCGCGAGTCGGCCGGGCCCGTTTCGAACACTGACTCGGAGTGTACTCAGGAGCATACTTGGGAATGCACCTGGGAGCGTAGAGTTAAGTAAGTTTGGGAGTATGCAGATGAACATACGTAGGAGCATACAGTCAAGCAAGCAGCTGCAAGCTTGGGAGCGTACAAATACAATCGAGCATTCAATTGAGGGTACTTGGGAGAGTTCACTCCAGTGAGCTTGGGGGCATACTTAGAGTGTACTTGAGCACCTGTTTGACTGTGCTTGGGATGCGTGTACTTGAGTGTATTGGATGTGTGCTGTATTCAGCGACATGTATAGTATCAACCGCAGATATTTCCATGTGTATCATAGTTATTTAGTTAACGCGCAAGTCCATAGAACTTCATAGTGCCACGTATCAAATATCCTGTAAAATACTGGCCGGAAACAGTTTCTCTATGAGCTACACATCGCACAACGTCATTTTTCCATCGGCAAAAGTGCAAATCGACTATAGACTGCGCTGTGCGATGCACAGTCTATAGTCATCTGTGCGTGGGACAATGGATCTATATATGGCCGGCAGTCGATAAACCTCAGCCAGTCTTTACTGCCGACAGGCTTCGCTGCTACTGTACACACTCATTGAGTGCATTCTTGAGTGGCCGCTTAAGAACCCGCCAAAGAGCCTGCTTGGGAGCCTGCTTGGGAGAGCCGCGCTTTGGATGGAGTAGCGTTTTCCCAGGGAAGCTTTGGGCCGATGGAAAACTCTGAATTTGTAGAAGTTTTGGCCAATGGAAGGCTATCCCTTTGCCGGTAACCGGGTTTGGGCCCATAGATGGGCCCGCTTTTAAAATACACATCACACAACCACAATCCAGCCAAATGCCCCCAAAATAAATAAAAATACTCTACATATGGTGAAATTCATAAAAACAATTTCGCTTGGGTGTAAAACATAAAGCCTCATTGCAGTCCTCACACTTTATACTGGTTTTCGTGCCTTCTCCACCACCGGGAAAAATGACCTTACGCGACGCGTAACTCATAGAGAAGCTGTTTTTGGGACGGTAATTCATAGCATATTTGACGCGTGGCACTATGAGGTCCTATGGACCTACGAGTTGACTAGATTACTATGATACGCATGCGATTTTGTGCGCTGGATACTATACATCACGCTGCATACAACAAACTTGAAAGCAACCTGCCAGATGCACTTCATTGCACGCTCCCAAGTACGCTCTGAAGTACACTCCTGATTGCACTCGATTGCACACTCCCAGCCTGCTTGACTGTACGCTCCCAATTGCACTCGATGGCACACTCCCAGTTTGCTTGATTGTACGCTCCCAATTGCTCTCGATGGCGCACCCCAGCCTGCTTGAATTACGCTCCCAACTAAGCTATCAAGACGCTCCCAAGTACACTCCGAGTACGCTGGCAAGTACACTCCCGGGGATGCTCTCCAGGACGCCCCCAATCAGTGTTTCTAAGCAGCCCGGCCGGCCGCCCGGCCTACACGTGATTTAAAAGCCTGCATCGGCCTGCATAAGCCTTGGTCTGGTTGATGGATGGAATACGGCAATGGTAGGGCTACGATGATTGAGTTGGATATGGTTTATGTTTCATACTTTGGAGACTTTCTTAGTAAAGGCAGCAGAGAATCTTTCGAACAAAATATTCTGTTTAGGCTTGGTCCGCCAAGAAAAGCCGCCCGGCCGCCAAGAAAAAACCTGCAGGCCCGGCCCTCAATTAAAAGCCGCCGCTAAGGCCGGCCTGGCCGCTTAGGAACACTGCCCCCAATTGCACTCGACGGTACACTCCCAGCCTGCTTGACTGTACGCTTCCAAGTCAGTTCTCAAGACGCTCCCAAGCACACTCCCGAGCACGCTCTCAAATACTCTCCCATTTGCACTCGATGACACACTCCCAGCCTGCCTGACTATACGCTCCCAAGTAAGCTCTCAAGATGCTCCCAAGTACACTCCGAGTACGCTCGCAAGTACACTCCCGGGCATGCTCTCCAGGACGCTCCCAATTGCACTCGATGGCACACTCCCAGCCTGCTTGACTGTACACTCCCAAGTAAGCTCTCAATACACTCCCGAGTACACCTCCGAGCACGCTCTCAGGTACGCTCCCAGTTGCACTCGATTGTACACTCCCAGCCTAGTTGGCTCTATGCTCCCAAGTACACTCTCAACAGGGACGACGCTCCCAATCTCACTTGACTATATGCTCCCATGTATGCTCCTGCATGCTCGATCCAGAGACTTGCTGAGTTGCAGATGCCAGGCACCGAGAGGCATGAGGCTGGTGGCATATGGCGGGCAGTGTTTGGCGGGTGGCGGGCGGCGTGTAGGGTGTGGCGTGTGACAGGTGGCAGGTGGTGTATGTTGGCCGAAATCATGACGTCGGTCGATATGGTAGTCTGAACCTTATCTTTAACGCGGCCACCATGATAAGATCTCACGATACCTCAAGGTCATGGTGTTGACAATTGCAGCCTTAGATTCTGCAGGAACGGTGGACAACTGGATCTCGGGGAGAGCAGATCTCCGACTCAGTTTTCTCAGCGGAATCTGCAACCAGTTTCCCGTCGATTTTGGGCGTATGTGCGTGCATTCGGTCTGGGGCTGATCGTCATGATGGTGATGGTGACGGTGATGGTACCGAAATCACTTAGTCAAGTAGGTTGGCTACGTCAACGTCAACGTCCAAGCTTTAACAGACTTAGAGCCTTCTATTAGCCAAAGCTTCCACAAAGTCTGAGTTTTCCATCGGCTAAAAGCTTCCCGCGGAAAGCTCTACTCCTTCCGAAGTGCGGCTCTCTCAAATGCGGCTCTCTCATGCAGGCTATCAAGCAGGCTATCAGGCAGGCTATCAGGCAGGCTCCCAAGCAGGCTCTCAAGTGCCAGTAGGCTGTAGGACTCGCAGCGATAGTGCGTACAGTACCAGTATAACAGGGAACACTCCAGGCAGCAATGAGATGTATAGATCCATCTCTGGCTGCCAACCGTATATAGGTCCATAGGCCCACGTGCACATCTCTATGAATCGACTATAGACGACTATAGGCTGCGCGTCATCCAGGGGTCCACGGGAAGCTTGCTATGAGCTGCGCGTGTACGCGTGTGCGCATAGCGCAGCCTATAGTCGATATGCGCTTTTGCCGATGGCTACCACCCTGACTTCTTTTCCACCTTCAAAGGAAACAATCTACTCTACTCTCCATCTAAAGTGGGGAATGCATTCCTGCCACCATTTGGCAGAGGGGCAGGAGGGTGCAGTGTTCCGAAGCGGCCAGTCCGGCCAGATTCACCGTTGATCTGGACCGGACTATAAAATGGGCGGCCAGTAGATTACTGACCCAGGCCGGTCACAGATATGGTGGACAAAGATCTGACCGGACTGCAGATATCT
>Ga0307515_10001403_pt1 | contig 54528 bp, 51 predicted proteins | sample 17_EM_MG_FD_194513 | JGI IMG/M metagenome (GOLD analysis project Ga0307515, IMG submission 194513) | Populus trichocarpa ectomycorrhiza microbial communities from riparian zone in the Pacific Northwest, United States - 17_EM | ecosystem: Host-associated > Plants > Roots > Unclassified | place...
TTCCCTCTATTGCTTGAACCAATTGATATTCCATCCTGTGACATTTCTTGAAACTTTGCCTTCTTCCCCTTCATCCCAGTTCAACGGGGTTCATACAATCTCATGATCCGAAGTAGTTGCCAAATCTGGTGAACTTTCCATTCTGTCAGCTCTGCTGATTTTCATTATGAAATAGTTGATAATTGATTTGGAAGTTGCATCATTTCTCATATTCAGAAGTATTGCTTCCACATCTGTAACCTCTATCAAAGTGTAATCATTCTTAAGATTTACTAAAATGACTTCATTTCGCTTTGGTGGGTACAGTGGATTCTATCTATCCCAGGTATCATTCCAATCACCTCCTAAATTTCTCATTTCCTGCTCCATATTCTCTCTCCATCTTGCTGTCTCTGCCTGTCTTGTTTGACTTCTCACCCTCCCTTCATATCTCAGCTGATTGTATATATTCACCAATCACATTTTTCTCCCTAAGGGGTATTTCATGTCAAATACCTGTACATCTCCTTCACCTCGTTGATCCACTTCTGAAAACCCCAGATGTGTATCACTTCTTATTCCGGTCATCATTCTTTCCCCTGACTATAATCAATCCTGGGTGGCTGATCATACACCCTTCCGTTTTAAACACTGGCTCTTGCATTCTCAAAATATCAGCTCCCCACACACATTCTTTTTCATATGCTATCATCATAGCCATATATGCTCTCCCACAATTCTGAGTAATTCACTTCAGCACTGATTCATAGGTATCAGCAACAACCTTAGTTTCCATCTGAAATACCTGTGCGTTCTGGATGGCTATGACGGAACCTCGTACCGTCTGACGGAGAATTACTCGCTTCCCATTGCCCAGGCTACAGGTCGCGTTGCATACTTACCTCCATTACTTTGGGCCTGGAATGTGGCGACGTATATGCTCCATCAGAATTACATCTGTGTTACACTCTTCCCAGTGGCTGCAGTTATGCTGTAGCCGTTTACACAACGCCTGGCGATGTTTATGCCTCTCTTCGGCCGATAGCCACATTTTACCTCTCTGCTATTGCCATATATCAGATGCCGCACTCACCCCATTTATGGTTAGCTTTGAGAGTTTGTCACATATTGCAATACAGTCTTCGCTTCGGATACATCGCTTGCCATTGCCTTTGCTTTGCCATTATCGTATTTTACAGGCCTGAAGTATACAGTCCAATCTTCACACTCTCTAGTACTATGCCTTCAGTCCTCCACATTCTGCGTTGATCCATCATCGGCTTGCAATGCTTATTCCTCCTCATTCGCTTCCGCATCGTCGCCATGCTCGCACTCATACCTCTCGACATCACTGGTTCCCAGGTTAAACCTACTATGCCCTCAGTCCTCCACATTCTGCGTTGATCCACCATCGGCTTGTGATGCTCCTTCCTCGTCATCCGCATCCTCCTCGTTGCAATCCATCCCCTCATACCCGTCAACATCACTGGTACCCTGGTCAAACCTCTCGTGTTCAGTCGCGGGCCACCATGGCCAGCTGGCGGTGGAGATAGCATGGCGCATGTCACTTTCATCACCTTCATCTTCGTAATCGCCGCTGCCCAATGGCATCCCGAAATGAAGTTAGTCATCCAGGCAATTGTTGTCTATCGGGATGTTTGGGTCAGTGCTTCCGATCTCAGGCTCCTCAAGCGCCACTTTGGAGGTCAAATAATCAACCGAATAGCATTGTCAACACTTGCTGCTTCCACGCTGATCACCACAGCAGGCGTTGGGTTCTCTGCCTGTTGGATCTGATGCTTGACTGTAGCACGAGTGTTGTTATACACCCTATGTTGGTAGCTCTCCAGTAGTGTGTTCCAGGTATTCATCAAGAATGTATATGTGTCTGCAACGCCAGGCAAGGTTAACAACTTGCAACCCTTTGCAGCACAGCAGGATGCGGTCTTAGTACCATCATTCTTGTAATTGAAGTAGTTCGAGCGATCAGGTATGTCCGCTTTCAGCTTTGACTTGGAAGCTTTCAGATGAATGCCTTTGTTCTTTTGCCACTTCAGGAGAGCATGGTGCACTGTGGTGCAGGTAAACATGGTCAGTGGCGAGGGTATATGACCGTCCTTGTTGTCAATCATGGAATTATGAAATCCATCAGCATACTTACTGCAGGTATTCGCCGGATGTTAAAATTTGATGTAGATAAACCACGGGATTGCATCCGCCGGGAAGTGAAGTGGACTCTGGCGATGCGTCAGCAGCTTTCGACACTCTCGGCGTTGGATGTGGACCGCATACACCACCTTCCACACGCTCTGCTACAGGAAAATGATACTTATTGTCTGCCAGCAGGGAATCAATGAATTCCAAATGCTCTGCATTGGATTCAAAGCGGTGGAGATCATATAGCTCTCCTATATTGATCCTTGATAATGGAATAAAATCGGATTTAACCTTATCGACTTGTGTGCGAATCTGGTACCGGTTTGAGCGTGTAATATCCAATGTGGGCAATTGCTTCGGCATACCTTCTTCAAGATCTCCTTTGTGCGTGCCTCAAATGCTTTTGACCAAATGTTCTTTTGCTGTATTGCGGTGTTCCAGTACGTCTCTATTATCTACCAGTGTGGGGTTACAGCTAATGGATTAGCAACGCATCGCGTTGCAAAACTTACCATCTCCAAGTCCCTTGCACTGATAAACGGCTGTCTGTTCCACACGTAGAGCTACATGAGTCTGCCCGTTGCAAATACACGACGCGTCATGTCGGAGTGACCAAATCGATGGATGATGCGACAGCCAGCGACCACTGATCCAGGTGTAGACACCGCCCACGTTTGCCATTGGCACTGCCTCTGTCTCTGATTCCTTTCTGTAGCTCGCGTTCGCAGTGGATTTGTAATGATCGCGGTGGCTTCGGGATTAGGGATGGGGGTAGGCAGGTTTTCAAGACCGCTGAGAGGAGTGGGAGTGCTAGCAATGCTGGATGCAGGGCTGGATACAACGTGACGCATTCAGTCTCTCTGTGTGGTTCCGCTGGGTGCTGGTGTGTTATGACTACTTGTACCCGGCGTGGTGTTGGAGTTATTGTTGACTGTCGCTGTGTAGAGTATGGGGTGGAAGTCACGTGTTGAGTAAAATCTGTAATGCGAGAATCGTTCAGTAAACATGAGGGGGTGGAGTTCTGACCTTGGATTGTAGAGGCAACAGAACTCCCTCCTTGAGAGGAATCCCTCTCGCCAGCCAGTACTGAAAAGCGTCTCTTAGCAGGGGGAAATTGAGAATTCCCCAATGGCCCACAGTTTTGTTGATTCGGACAATCAACAAGATTTGGACCATTTCGTACGACCGGAGACGTAACAGGGTGAGTGCATTGGGAAGGTATCATCCATTATGGATGTTCGATGTTAAGACTGTAGGAATTATTTTCTCTGCATGCATATGCAACGGTAGGCGAGGTAGACTCCTATTTGAGTGACCATGGAGGGATTCGATAAAAAAGGAAGTAGCAGTGTAGACTGCGCTAGACTCTAAACCATGACAATACTCGGGGACGAAATCCCTTCCAAAGCATTCAATTATGGGGTTAACTGCCATCAGATTGAACTCAGATTAAACTCAGCATTGCTATCCACTGTTACAGCAACGTCTGAAGGTCTATTCGCATTGCTTGAAGGGTGTTAGTGCCTTCTTGGCACGATTATCATTGTATTGCACTCGATCTTGGAATAATACTTCGAACCATCGATTGTCTATATCTTCAGCTTCCCAGTGGAAATCCCCCTTTGGCAGAACTAAAAGCATCACAAAGCGAACAATGACATATTCTCTATCCTATGACATCAGTTGCGTGTGCTTTTTCCACCGCTAGGTGTTGGTAGCCGTGTTGGATGGTTTCACAGTAGGGCCAACTTGAGAACTACTCAGTTCGCTTTGAGATGTACAATGTCTGAGCGGTAAAAGTGGTATGTGATGCTAAAGCAACACCCGGTGTTGCAAACTGTCCCCACCACGATTACTAAATCTGGTCTCAAGGCTCCTCATACATGAGGTGCTGGGTGGTGGTGCAAGATGAAGGCTGGGCCGTTTTGTGTTTATTAACCAACAAAATGCAAGATATGAATTAAATCGCAGGAACTCGAGTATATATATCCCTTCTTTCCGCCTACACCTCAATTCTCTTTTCCTCCCATATTAAACGCACTGGCCGCGTCCTGCACTATCTCGACATCACGTGACTTGCACAAAACAATGCCTCTTGTTCTAAAACACACCCGATATCCTACACAACTTTGTACGTTCACTCTGGGCTTTCTTTCGATAAGTTCGACTGTATCATAATGCTAATATCTCGGATGTGGATTCATACTCAACTTGCAGCGATGGCTCCAAAGGGCAGTTGCAAAGGAAAGGGGAAGGCAACTGCTAGGGCAATAATGCCGACATCTGTTATAAATCGATGCCTGTTGTTGGATCGGGGCTGTATGAAGGGATTCATCTCGGAACACATCTGTGGACTCATACGGATATACAATGTTAGCGGCATCATGGATCAGTGGGCCTGGGAGAAATTTTATTATATAATCTTTCTTAATCCAGTCATGACTCGCCAATTTTCACAATTCCAGCTGTTGTGGCCGCACAATAGGATCAGGAGTTCATCTTTTCGGAAGTGGTGGGCAACCTTCCACTCATATATTGGGCAAATATTTGACAAAACCCCTGACTAAATGAACCATTGGAGGTGGGACAACCCCTAAGCCTGCGGGGATTAAGTTGATTACTCCAATCTGCAGACAACCTACTCGGGAAAGGTTAAACACACCGGCGAGAATTTCTCTTGTTACGGTAGCGATGATCTCGGGTAACGATTCTGTCGCCAAGCTGCCGGCAGTACAAGCTAGGCGACTTCCTGGTAGTTAGATCACTGAATTGGGATGAGACAATCGACGAGGATACTGATGATGAGAACTGGGAGGATCCCCGAGCACCGAGCGGTGGAAGGCGTTGTCCTAGCGATGACAATGACAATGATGACGGTGAGGGTGAGGAGGACATGCAGGGCGGTGAGAAAGGGACCGGGAAAAGGCAAGGGAACGAAGCATTGGAAGGGGAAAGGGAATGCGACAGATGATGGGAATGGGAAAGAGAAGGGGAAGGGGAAGGGAAACAGTAAAGAGAAAGGTATTGTTGAACAAACCGCAAGGGGAGATGATATCTCTCGTGCCATTGCTTTGCAGTTGCAGAAGGAAATGTCAGAGGCATACTTCGACACGGAGGGCTAACTAGAGTGGGTATATTTAGAGCCGGAAGCATTGCCCGCCGTGTCAATTTGCTCAGATGATGATACCAACTCTACCGAGTCGGATGGCGAATATGACTCAGAACATGATCTTGATGAGGATATGCGCATGTAGGATGATGTGGACAGACAAGAGGGCGTTGATATAGACGGCGATGTGGATATGGAAAGGGATGGTGACGATAAAGAGGAGGAAGATGAAGAGGAGGAGGATACAGATAAGGAGGATGAGGAGGAGGAAGAGGATGAGGATGCGGATGAGGATGATGGCAAAGAACCTTGGACAATTAGCCAGGGAGGGATGGTAAATACATCGGCTGACGATGTAGACATCATGGTGGACGATCAGCCAATTATTGGAAATCCGTTCAACCCCGGGCGCGAGTCCGCCCAATGGCGGAGCGGCCAATTTGGCCTTGCCATTCTGTATATAGAGAGACTACTAGAGCAGAGAGAACAATATCGCTTTTGGACTTTCTCATAGCGCCCGCTACCATTTCCAACAGGTTATGAGCCCAGACTGCGCAGCGCTTTAGTCAGTCTAAGAGTATCACCCCCATTCATTTTGTTTTCTAAGGTCAACTCCAGACATTCTGTTCTGAGCTTCCCACCAGGCCGGGAACACTACATCTAAGTCACTCATCCAAGTGCACTTCTGGTTTATTTTCCAATGTCCACTCCACACCTTTTATTCTGAGATTTTTTCAATCTCCTTTGCTCCGACCACTACAGGATCGGAGATCCGTCTCCAATTTAGATGTTCTTGTGGCATTTCTTCTCTCTTCTCCGAACTTCTAGTTTTGTTGATTAGCGGTGCTTCTAGCGGTGGAGCTAGTAATGCAACCACTGGTGATTGTGGTGCCGCCACTTTGATCACCCATGGTCACCTACCACGCTACGGTGACTTCCGGCTCAGAAATACCTCATGAAGAAAATTTCTTCTTGCTCCCCACAAAGGGATTCCGATCAACTGGTGTTCAGATCAACTGGCGCTTGGCACGCCATTCGAACATGTTCAGATCAATCTCCTGACAAAAGGATTTCGTATATAAGGACCTCTTGCACCTTTCTTGCCTCTCATGTAACTCATCTTCGTACATTCCCATTCCTCCTCACTACCTCTTGCATCCTTCTTTGCTCCAATCCCTTCCTTGCTTCTTCTATCTCCCCTTCGCTTTTCGCATTATATTCCTCTATCACATTTTGCTTAAGATGACTTCTGATCTTTCTGCTCTCGCTTCCATTGGCTTCATCAAGCCTCTCATCTCGCATTCGGATTTTCGAAATTGGCTACTTGCTGCGACCGACTCTGTGCGGAGAAGGATTGGCTTGCATTGATCGAAGGCAAGCAACCTCGAACTGCTGCCACCAAGGACGACCCTTGATCAGCAGCAACTTCCTCTACTCCATCTGGCTCCACCTCCACCTCCTCTCGTGCCTCCATCGATACGAAGCTGGATGAGAGTCAATTGGCATGAGACACGAAAGCCATGCAGCTCCGTGGCCTTCTAGGACGAATGCTCGATGCCAACCACAGAGAGATGTATTGAACAGAGAGAGATCGAGTGACCGTGTGGAAGATGATCAAGGAGCGGTACCATGGGAAGGACAAGCAACGAATCTGGTTCCTCAGAATTGAGCTGTCTAAGGTACAGTATCAGGGAGAGGATATGTCGGATTTTATCTCGAAATTGCAAAAGCTCCTCAACCAGCTTCTCAGCGCTGGGTGCACTGCCTATGAGGATGATGACAAGATGTTCCTCTTGCTCAACAGTTTGCCCATGGAGTACCACCCCTTCAGAACGAGCATCACCAATGCTGAGTCTCTGACCTTCGAAGAGGTATCATCCAGACTGATACCGGAACATGAGAAGCTCGCTTGGGGGAAGGCAGCATCCAGGAGAGCAGGAGTTGCTTTCTATGCCGAGAATGGGAATCCATCGAAGGTGGCACACAATCAGCGGCATGGGAACCGCTCCAAGGACACTTGCAGCTTCTGCCACTTCAAGGGACACTGGGAGAAGGACAGCAAGAAGAGGATTGCCAGGGAGGATCGAAGGAGCCAGGGGTCAGCCAATGTGAGGCAAGCTGTTGCTTGGATGGCCCAGGGCAACGACAAGGATAATACTTACTACTCTCCTCCCACTCTGGATCGATGGATTGTTGATAGCAGAGCCTCACACCATATGACCTCCCAGTAGAGTCACTTCAGCACTTACTATTCTGACTCGACAACAGTCTCTGTGGCCAACAACAGCATTGTGAAGGCCGCTGGTAGGGGAGATGTGGTGCTGCTCCTACCCTCTGGAGACATTACACTGAAAGATGTGCTCCATATTCCATCACTTGGATTCAGCTCACTTCTCTCTCTTTGCCTGATCCACCAGTCAGAGTGTCAGATTGTATTCAACCAGCCAGGTCCAGGTCCACCTAATGGAGATTTTGAGGGAGCTGATCATGTCATGCACATTTTGAATAGTCATGATATCATAGGAAATGTGACACTGATTGGACACTCATATGTGCTTCAGACCAAGAGGAATCTGGTTGGCCATGCCGCTCTTGCCCCAGCCTCGGTGCCCATCAGATCATCTCCCATCCAGCATCCCTCCAGGAAATCTGCTGATTCGCTATTCCAATGGCATCTACGCCTTGGACATATTGGATTCGAAGGAATCAAGCAGCTGGCCAAAGACCCAGCCTCTGGTATCAAATTAACCGCCACAGCCATCGAAGCATGTACTGCATGTCTGCAGGGGAAGCAGACCCGACATCCATCATCCAAGCCAGCTCAACGGGCCCCGAAGACTCTCGATAGGGTTCACTCTGATCTCTGTGGACCAATGACTCTTCAGTTTTTGTGAGGAGCGAAGTATTATATCAGTTTCAGAGATGATGCAACTTCCTGGGCGGAATTGAAACCCATCAAGAAGAAAAGTGACGCTCTTGGCAGCATCAAGAAGTACTTTGCAAGATGTGAGGCCATGCATGGAGTCAAGATTAAGGCATTTTGTTCAGATAATGGTGGGGAGTATACATCTCATGATTTCAAGGAATTTCTGGTGTCCTCTGGATGCAAGCATGAGGTCTCTGCTGCCTATTCACAGGAGCAGAATGGAGTGGCAGAGAGGCTCAATAGGACAATTGTTGGGCAAGCAAAGGCAATGCTGTATGGGGCTCAACTTCCTCTCATTCTGTGGTCTGAAGAAGCGAGGACTGCAGTTTATAGTATGAATCGAACTCCCACCAGATCTCAAACGAACACCTCTTATGAGTTATGGACTGGGAAGCCTGCCCAATCGCTAGTCCATCTACAGCCCTTTGGATGGGAGATATGGCATCATGTAACAACTGACCTTTGAAGAAAGTGGGAGCCCAATGCAATTAAAGGACAGCTTGTGGGCTATGAAAGCAGAAATCAGTATAGGGTATACTGCAACCATTCGATAATCATCACCAGGGATGTTGATTTTCTACCTCCTGCTCCAATGGCAGCGCTATATCCGCCAGTGGCTATCATCAAGAGAGATGATGAGGAGGACTCGGGAGTTGCCTTGAAGCCATCGAAGGCAGACTGACACACAGATACACCGCCAACAGCAGAATCCAATCGAAGTCAGGACAATGAGGAAACTCTTAATTTGATTACAGTCAAAGCTCCTGCTCCAAGGACAGCAGTCGATCATGAAGCAACCAGCGCAGTTGTAGAACCATCGAGAAGACAGAGCTCACGAAAGAATGGATCATCTTCCAGCCCTCCATCACATCCTCAGGTATATTCGAGGAACTGCACACCTGCAACTGCACCTAACGAGGTGTTCTGCTTTTGAAGTCATTCCCAAGGCCTGCTCCTCAACGTCAACTGTAACCCAGCCCCACTATTCAAAGATCCTAAGGGATACAGAGATCACAGGCTACAGTGACAGTGACTGGGCTGGTTGTCTAGATTCGCACAATAGCACTGGTACTTACATCTTTCTGGCTGCTCAATCACCATGCTCCTCGTCAAGCAAGAAACAGGCCACCGTGGCCTTGTCCTCCACTGAAGCTGAGTATATGGCACTCACTCAGGCTACTAAGGAAGCAATTTGGCTTCGCTTCCTCCTCAGTGAGATTCTGGATGGCCAGTACAAGAAGCTCCCTTCTATCACCATCTTTGCAGATAACGAAGGATGCATCGCACTTGTGCACAATCCCGAGTACAATGCTTGCACCAAGCAAATCGATATTCAGCATCACTTTGTTAGGGAAAAGGTAGAAGGAGGAGAAGTATCTCCGGAGTATACTCCCACTGGAGTTATGGTAGCAGACTGTCTTACAAAGGCTCTGCCTAGGGAGAAATTTGTGCAGCACCATGCCTGTATGCGCATCTATTAGTTTCAGCTGCAACTGTATTTCATTGTCATGTTTGTTTGTTGAGTTGTAGATGATTTTACTCATTGATGGCTATTGACCGCGGGCAGTTGTTACTGAAGTGACGTTGAGTAGGGTTAGGGTTGCAGGGGGTCATTCCATGGGCCCGGCGCCATCAGTTTTGTTTTTTTGGAAGCATCTGGCTTGATGCCGAGTCTGTCTCATTTGTACTTAGTCTTTCTTTCTTACTTTCTTTTGTTCTCCTACTTTTGCTCTCTGTATCTTCGAATTTTGTATGGGCAGGGTATTCACAGAGTGAGAGTATTGGAAATCAACTCAACCCTGGGCCCGAGTCCGCCCAATGGTGGAGCGGCCAATCTGGCCTTGTCATTCTGTATATGGAGAGACCGCTAGAGGAGAGAACGATATCTCTTTTGGACTTGCTCACAGCACCTGCTACCATTTCCAACACCAATCATGCAACCTGAGCAAGGACAGGAGATGCGCAAGTGTACCCCACAGCCACAAACTCCGCCGCATGCCCCACGGCCACACACCCCGCAGCCTTGCCCATGACCACAAATGCCGGACACTCATCTCCTCAGTTGCCTGGAGGATTTGTGGCGCATGACGCCGCAAAAACCTCGCCCAGTGGTGCCAAGTCTGCGAGAAGCTAAGGCAGCCGAAAACACCTCAGATGTGGATGTGGATCAGCAGCTGCTCGGTTACCTGACAGGTTGCAACTGTCTCGCCGATGTCCCTCTCCTCGATGCCCCTCTCCCTGATGTCCGTATCCCTGAGGCGCACCAGGATGGCTCTGTAGGCCAGGAGTGAACCAGTCCTCATGTTGCACAGGAGGTGATGGTTGTTGCGTTCAGGTTAGAGTCGGGTTCTTGTCTTGTTCGTTTCTATTTATCTAATCAGTTCATCTCAGGCGTTAATTATTACATGCGTCGTGAGGTTCTTGGATCGCTCAGCGTTTATTTTATTCATAGGATTTTGGGACATCATGCATGCAGCGTTTTTCCAACTCCTAGCGTGTAAGGAACCTTTTTGTGATGGTGTTGAAGCTCAAAAAATCTCTCAAGTTAGCTGAAAGTATCGTGAGCTTACAGACCAGGCTATTCAGGCCCAGCACCAACTTTCGTCCCTTTCTACACTGAAAACGACAGGCCCAGCACCAACTTTTGTCACTTTCGACACTCAATACTCTACTCCTCGCGAGTTGTCAACAATTCCAGAGAAGACCCCTTTCTGTTGCCCCGAATTTTCATGCCTAGAGAAGTTCACTTCAGACAGCTGGCGACTTAAACATATCAAATTACACCATCCTGAACACCTTCAAGTTGCACACCAGAAGAATCTGACTATTCACAGCGCGCCCTGACGCGTTGAACCCGCTCAGCGTTATGAATTGAATGCTAGCAGAGATTCAGTCAAAGACTTGGACGCGTTTCCCCACCTCGAACACGTCGAAAACATTGCAGCCTTGGAGTCTCAACCACCGCCACCTCCTCTGCCACAGACGGAAACGTACCCCTGCGCCAGCGCTCCGCTGATTCAATCCATTGCTGAGCCATGGGAAAGAGATGCGCAGGATTTCCTTGAGACGAACCAACAGAACAATCACTATTACCCGTTTGCGATGCGCGAAGAGTACAAATCCATCCATTGTGGGATCAAGAAGAAGGGTATGAAGACATACTATGACAACGTGCTGAAGGAAGAAAACATTGCTCTGCATTTCCCAAGGTTCAAAAACAGGGATGGCGTCCAGAAGCTTGTGGCTAGCATGCCAGATGATCAGACTCTCAGGGAGTGGGAACTACACACTGTCGAGGATATGAGATGGAATGTCAATCACCAACGCCCGATGAAATACTGGAGTCGAGACATCATCAAAAGCATGAAATGGTTGATGTCGCATCCAGCCTACACCAAACATCTCATTTAAGCCCGTCAGTGTTGCTTTGACAGCGATACGCCACCAAAAGGTCTGTATACTGAAATGCACACTGCAGACTGGTTGTGGGAGACACAGGTAAGCAGAGATACTCGAGGATAATAACGTGCTAATCGATCCCAACGCAATGCTCGGACTGGCGGATACACTGGTTCCTTTGATCTTCATGTCGGACGGAACACATCTCTTGAATTTTGCTGTCGACAACAGAGAGCGGCCTGTATTTATGACAATTGGCAATCTATCTTCGAAGATCAGCAAGATTCCCTCAATGCACACCGTCATAATGGTCGCACTCCGGCCAAGTCCAATCCAGAACCACAATATTCCTCAGCAGCGGCTGGGTGAGCAGCAGCGAACAAACCGAGAGGTGCTGAACGAAGTACTCCAGCGGGTACTCCGGCCTCTCATCTTTCAACAAAATCCCACCACCAAGAGTGGGTATTAAAATGTTCTCTGTGCAGATGGTAACTTCAGGCATTGCAAACCGGGTTTAGCAGCATGGCTTGCAGATTGCCCTGAGTATAGCGACCTACATCATCTTGAGCGGCATGTCTGTTTTCGGTGCGAGTGGCCAAAGAACGAACTTGGAGATTATATCCCTTCTGACAAGCATCACCCCCGGCGGGATCACAACCTATATAGAACGCTCAGCGACGCCAACACCAAAGCAGCCAATACCAAACTCTTGTCACGCCATGTTCACCGAGAATTCAATGTGTTTCGACATATTCCCTATAATGTGAGCGACCTCCAGAAGCCCAACCTCCTCCATACAGTGCAGAATGGCATGCTTGACCACCTCCACAAGTGGATTTTCCACTTCATGAAGACTCAAGAATGGCTTGACAAGTACAATGCAATCTGGTTACCCGTGCCTGCTTACCATGACCTCACACCAAAAAATCTGTCATATGAGAAAGTTTCTCAACGGAATGGGAAGGAGATGAAGGAAATGAGCCGGTACCTGCTTAGAGTTGAAAACCAGTCTCTACAAGGTGGAAGCCCCGCTCAGCGTCCCATATTCAATCGCGCAATTGAGTGCACACGGGCATTGTTAGAATTCTATATGTATGCTCAATATAAATCTCACGATGATGCAACGTTGAGCTACATGGAGGACGCCTTGCATCGTTTTCACACCTTCAAAAATGCTTTCTTACTCGGGCGAGCTGGCAAAAAGGCGAAGACCAAAGCCGCTGCCCTGAGAACAAAACTCGTGAAGAAGCCAAAGGTAGACGAGGAAACAAATGCTGAAACTTGGATGCCATCCAAGCAGCGGCGCGAAATGAATGCCTGGCGGGATGATATCAGCAACAAGATAGATGTTTCCAAGGAGTTGGATGCCGACTTCAACTTTCCGAAGATTCACTTGATGTCTTATTGAGTCGAACAGATTTGTTGATACGGAGCCTTGCAACAGTATTCTGCCGAGAGATATGAACAAGCACGTAAAACCAGTCTCAAGGACGGTTGGAACGCCTCCAATCACAATCCCAACTACCTGCCGCAAGTGATCACCTTTCAGTGTCACATTCTCGGCTTCAGAATAAGAGAGCTCAATCTCCAAGCCCTTACTCAGCGTTGGGAGAACAGCACCGCCACCTGTAAAGTCCTTCCTTCCGGTGCTGATCTGGCTGCCCCCCTAGACTCCCAGTCAGATGCGAAGCCCGGATTCATGGGACCCCTAAACCGCCATGATGGAAAGGATCCTGAAGCGATGATCAAAGACTTCAGAGCATCACTCGACAACACACTAGATGCAACGCACCTCGTGACAATATACAGCAGCACGAAGGAGTGTATGATGCATAAGAGTTGTAAGAAGACATATATATCGGATGAACATCTGCACACAATGGAGCTCTGTATTTACCATGGTATTAAGATTCAAGTTGAGGGTTTAGAAGGTGAACACATATCTCTGATGTGACGATGCACATGAAGCCAGAGCTGGCGCGAAGGGGATCAATGGAATGACTGGGTGTGGGTAAAGCAATGCCCGGGGAGGTGCTAGGGCCCGCTGACTGGGCATCTTCAGTGGCAACTGTAACGACTATTCAAAATCAAACTTCTAAATGAGGATGTAGCTTTCGTTGAGTACTGGTTAGCCCTTTTGCTCACCACAATACCTGAAAACTGGAGTGACTTGGATCCCGTCGCGAAATTTATACAAGTGAGAAAAGCACCCGCATCCATGGCTTTCCAAGTTTTCAGCGTGCGAAACATTGTCGCCTGCACCCACGTCATTCCGGAGATACCTACTAGTAGTGAGACAGGTGACAGACAGAACGAGCAATGGTTTGTCAATAGCCACATAGATCTGGCCACTTGGAATCATGTGTATAATTAGTAAAGAGACAATGGCATCTTGCGCGGAGGTAGAAGGAACGCAAGGAGAGATTTTTGCAGCGTCACCTATCGCATTGCAATCCCGATGCAAGCGGGTACCCAATTAACCCATTATGATGTATGGTCACAGTTGGCTACAACCCCAGAGTGCTCGTTTAAAATATGAGACCGACAGAACGAGAAGAAACAGTGAAACAGCAATCAGAGGGCAATATGGAACGCGACGTGTTGAATTGACAGCGGGCGCGGAGTAATGCGCCACCAGAGTGTCTCTGATGGCTCTGACGGAGCACATCCACTCCAACAGAGCCATTTCGCACAGACGGAAATGTTTTTCGCTGATGGGGGTTTCAGGGATCCCTGTGCTTGAGCTTCACTCAGTTGTTGCTTGTCTTAATACCACTTGGACTTCCGCCTTCTTATCTTGTTCTGATTCCTCTCTTGAAATCTTCTTCTTATTATCTGTCATCAAGACAATTTCTCCCTCCATTTGCTTCAGTATCTGCTGGTCTTCTGTTACTACATCATGACGTTTCCCCTTTCTCTCCTTCCAGGTTCGTCTTTCTTCTCTTGGTTTCTTAATTGCCTTTTTGTTTTGTCATTCAATGGTTGGCCTTTGCAACATGATTCCCCTTGCACTTAATACACTGGTCGACTGTATGGGTACAATTTCCACCTTCTTTTGCTTTGCAACCAACCAGGTTGCACTTATGTTCCTTTGTCAGATGTTTTCCCACACACTGCATGAATACCAGCATCTGCAATACTCAAAATATCGAGTCGATGGGCCCCCAATGACTGCCTTCTCTGCAAGCAGAATTGTGTTCAGCATTTCCAAACTTCTTGATATTGTACTTTACTCCTGCTGCCATCTAAACATCTTTCAACACTTTTCCACCATGTTACTTTCTTTGACTGCAAATACAACCATTGACACCTTGTTGCCAGTCTCCTTCTGCTTCTGTATATTCTTCAGTCCTCCTATTGACTTACTTATGAGGGGCAATTCAACTCCCTCTTCCGCAGACTGTAATTCTTTCTTCAATCTATCCAACCCCCCGCCGGCCTTCTTCTCAAGGTGCCTGTTACAATTGTTTGTGCATTTTCCCCCTCTCCAAGATCTCTTTCATTTCGATGTTTATACTTCCTGCGTCCACCTTCCTAGCCAATTTGATCACAATTTTGCAGTACTGATTCAGCATTGTGGCTGTTGCTCGCAGGGTCATGATCATTGATCAGAATCCTTTGGTGTTGTTTGTAACTCCCTGGATGCAAACAAAATGCAGAGCCTTCGCCTCAAATAGTGCTCCATTCACCTCTGACGAAATGTCAAAATCTTTCTTCTGAGAAAGTGGGAGTCTGTTATCCTTCTTATGTGTTACCATTCTCTTTTTCATCCAATTCAGTGCTGCAAGAATCAGTTTCAATTCCTCCTTCTGTTGCTTCATCTTTCCTACCAGCCGAAAACATTTCCCTTCATTCTTTTGATCCTGGCCACATTGTTGTTGCTGCTCAGGTTGCTTCTTGGTGGCGGCACTGCTGCCTTCTCTGCCCACTTTGCCTGCCCCTTCTTCTTTTGTCATGCATTTTCTCCTACTGGCTTCTTGTCTTCTGGTTTCTAAACCTCCACCTTTTTAACACCCCCAGCATTTGGTCCCTCTATTGTTTTCTTGACCTCCACCTCCGGTTTTTTCACCTCCTTCTTCTTCAGTTGTAGTGGCACCACTGTTGCCAGTTCTTTGGCAATCATAACTTGACCACTGGGTGTTAACCTCGGAAACTCTTGTATATTGTCTTCCCAGGGGGATTGTTGGTCCATATCTGGATTGCTCCAGCTCTTGCCTCTCCACCTCCATTCTGTCTGTATCTTTTTCAGCCTCCCACTGTACTCTTTTAATGCTCTCTGGGATATCTCCTCCAGACCCAAACACTACATCATCGTCCATAGCTTCATTCTCAGGGGAAGCTTCTACCTGATTCCCCCTTTAGATTTCCTCCTTCGTTTCTCTTTTTTCACCTAACTTCTCAACCTTGTCCACCACTTGTTTTGTTACCAATTCCACCATTTTGTCCATGCAATCTCTTATTGCATTTTTGATCATCTTAGCCTTGTTGACTGGAGATACCGTAGCTAACTTTTTCATAATTTTTCCCAACCTATCATTGAGCTTTCCCCACCTCTCATCCTTGTACTGCTCAGAGATGTATACCTCCTTGTCGATTTTGTGCCGGGTTTTCCAGAGAGAGGTAATTCCCGCATCTGTTCGGTTCTGTCTCACCGCCATGAGTTCTTCCTACTTTCTCACTACTTGGCATAATTCATATCATATTTTTCTTTGGCAATCATACAATCCCTCAGCCCGTTAGTATTTCTCAGATACTTACCAATATTAGGTTCCAAATTAATTGCCCCCTTCTCATTGGTCACCTTTTCTGCAGGCTTCCCCCAATCAGCATCCAGTCTTCTCCTGCTTGGTGTTTGCGGCATATTTGGGAAAGGACATTTAGGCATTTCTGGCCTCCTAACTCCCTTCCCCTGATTGCGCTGTTTTGCCTTACTTCGTTGGCATCATGTAGTGCTGCTCATCCCTCCACTCCACCTCTGTCATCGCATTGTCGATGTTGCTCAACAAAAGTTTGGGTGTGTGGCTCCTTTTCGGGGTCTCCGGCATTCCCACATCTCTCCCCTCTTCCTCTGTTGTGTGCTGGCTGACATATTCCTCCAACTGAATATACCAGCACGCAATAATTCCAACGCTCGCCCTAGGAGTCAAAAATGGGTCCTGAGGGATTGCCCTCGGAGGGAAAGCTGCGATGCTTCCTCCGTAACTTGTCGTGGGTGGCGGAGATAACTCCGAAGATTCGTCGCTGTTTCTGTCGTTATCGTTGTATCTCATGATACCCGTAACTCCCGCCTTTCCTGTAAGGTCTGAGTATGCTCTCATTTTGTCCAGGTCGCTGGGGAGCTGTCCTGTCTCAACTCTTGAAGTCACTTGGCTTTCCTCGCTTCTCCTCAATTCATCCTCGATTTTGGCCATGCAGAGGCCACGCTCGAAATCGTCCTTCTTTTCCTGCTCCTTAAGAGCTTCAAATTCCGGTGTACTCATGTACCCTTTACCCAATTTCTCTCGTCCTATCTCGGAGGTTGTTGCAGTTCCGTCCGGTTCCGAAAGTGGTCCCGTAATCTTTTCGAGTTGCTCACCAAGGTGGCTGCTGGAGGTAACCGAGGCCTCCTTGGAGGCTTCTTCCCTGCGGTTCAAGTTGTCCTTTGCTCTTTGGAGAGACTCCTTGAGCGAAGTAACAGATTTTCTAGCTCTGAAGAGGCTCATCGTTGCTGCTTCTAGATGGTTGAAGTTCGTTCAACTGAAAACCGAAGCAAAAATTTTCTCGCGATGTCAAACTTGATTGGATAAAATCGGTCTTGGCAAAACTAACAGGTGGTGTGGTGTGTTGTCGGAGGTGTACTGCGATCCCTATGCCCTGATGCAGGGAAGCAAAGATGGGGCGAGCTGCCTTTGGGAACCGGTGATGTAGAGGTGCTGGATCATATCGACTGTAATGACTGGATTGCTATGCACGAGGAGAGTAGTGCAAGCACAGAGAGGAAGTAGGTGGTAGTAGATAAAAGTTTGGTTTTGGTTGTTGTTTTGATGGTTGGCCATTATGGGGGGAGAAGCCTTCTATTTATACCATATCGTTGAATCCATTTTCGCCGACAACTTGCATTTCATACCGTCATTGCTTGAATCGGAACCCCACTTTTCCACCGAAACATGTTCTTCCGGAAGCCCGGAGATGACACGAGCGGCGCCAGCGGCTACCTATCCGCTAAATTAATGATACGGATTTCCTTTCATACCCTCACGTTCTGATACGATAAATAGAGAGCCATAGCAGGGCTTGGATAAAGGAATGATACGAAGTACCCCGCGCCCCAGGATTGTGGTGTGCTCGAAAAGCTCCCTATCGTTTGTGCCGGCATCCCCGCACCCTACTTTCCGGGTATCGGGCCGAGCCTTCACACACTAACTCACTCGTACCCCATTTTTGCCACTTGTTATATGTTCATATACATGGATTCTTACGCCCAGATGTCATCAATTACACGATGTGCCCGGAGAGCGAGGTGATTTACGAACTAGTGTCGGCTGCGAGACGAGACTCCGGGACGTCTCGATTCGTCGGGCTTTAGTCTCGCGATCCCAAGACTTTTGGTGATGTAACTGCGGTAGTCCCAGGACGTGCATACTGAGGCTTGTATACAGAGTTCTTTATGTCTCCCCCGCTACATCTATATATTGTTCGCTCCCGGATGACATCACCGGTCATATGTCATCACTTACTGAGTCCTGGGATATCTCTGTTACTTTGGATGCTTCTTAGACTTGTTGATTGACTTATCATCTCGAGGCCCTGAAGGCCCGTATATATATACAGACTTGTCCCCCATATTCACAGCCATATTCGTCTCCATATCTCTTATCTGTTTGCATATCCATTTGCACTGATATGAGCCGCTCTCCTGAGGCATATCTTCATACACCAACTGCATATCAAACGGACCTGAGCTGTGAGGCTCACGATGCAGGTACACATGCAACAATCTCCCGCAACTGCAGAAGACTTGTCTCGCCCATGAAAATTTGTCTCTTGCCTAATATTACTATATACGTGTATTCCAGCATCACACTATAGACTCTTTCAACAACCCGCGCTCCCGCGGCTACATAGCATAACCTTGGGATCCGGTTTAATGGCAACCCTCAGTTCTTCCACGAGATTTCTTTGTAGGGGCAGAAAACATTAATTTATCCCTGCCTAAAGAATGTCAGGCAAAGAAACCTGTGCCAAGCCATCACCTCTTTGCTACTGTCAAAGACCAGTTTCCCCGCTAACAGCTTCTTCTTCCCTACCTCCGTAGGAATGGATCCGGCCGTACTGGCGCCACTGGGGGAATTTTGACATGTCTCATGAGTTTTCGAATACTAGTAGTCAAAAAATACGGCAATTAAGTAGGATGATATCGTTCTGGATGGAATTTAGCAGGATGACCTCGTCCGAGTTTTTCTGTAGGATGACCTTTACTGAAGCGGCTTGTATGTCTCACCGTACTGACTACGTTTACAATAGCTATGTACAGCCCCTGTGTCGTTCAGTATGAAGTCTTTTCTCCTCGCGAGTTTATTAATTCCGCCACTTCAGACTCAGGATTCTTCGTCACCATGATGCACTTGACTGCCATGAAGTGCAAATTTAGGGTCTCGCCGATTGTAGGGGACTTAGCACAAAGAAAGGGAAAGTAAGAGGAAGGCCGGGAGAAGATAACAGCTAAGAAGGCAGTATTCGTGAGGAGAGTATTACAGAAAGATGACCATAGATGAACTATACTGTATCATAGATAGAACTTGTAATCGATCTTTTACTTAGTTCTTCTATCCCACAGGCCCTGGGGGTCATTCTGTTAAATACTGTCTTGTAAGAGGTCATCCTACATAATTGCCGCAAAGACAACCGTAGCATTGCACTCAGCAATACTGGACGGGACTAATAACTCCGCAAATATGCTATCTCACTCCCGAAGAACTTGATTAGTCTTAGTACTTTCTTCATTTGACTCATCATTCAAATACCTTTATCTGAATCCATATCCATAATATCTACCGTCGTCCGAATCAGAATCAGAATCATAACATCCATAATCATAATATCGATCGTCTTCGTAATCAACTCGTCCGTACCGCAACTGCCACCCCGGAAAACGATTTTCTTCTTTTCCATCCTGCCACTCATACTCCATTTGTATCAACCTATACTCCCGCGCATCCTGAGCTGTATCGAACCATCCATATGGGCCGAAATACCACCCCGTCTTCTCGCCATAACACTCCAACTCCATGTCAGTCCCGAAGATGCTTCGAGCCCAATACTCCTGAGCCATTACTTCTCTCCACTCCTCTTGATTTGCGTAATCTGCAGTCGGAATTGAAGCTTTCGTTTCGGCAGACATTTTTGTTGATTCCGAAAGGTTATCCTGTCTTTGGTTAAACTGAACCAACCCAGTCAATCGCCATCTACAATACCCCGCTTGAAGTACCGACCCGGCTGTTCTCGTAAATGGATCCTCTGTTGCAGTCAAAGATTACCTACTATCATACACTTGAGGATTCTTCGATATTTTGCTTTACTTCTGCCATCCTTTCTGCAATGCACAATCGTAGCTCGGTCGCAGCGATTATCATCATTAGAGTTTGCATAGAAACGAAGAGGGGCCGTTTATGCAAACACTAGAGTCGGGAAGTGTCGGATGTCAGTATTATGTACTTGAGGCTACGTGTATACATCATTATTATGCATGCACTAATGCATAAGAATAGCCGGCTAGTCTGCGCGTGTACTGCAGCGCAGCGATCATTTGGTCCGATTAGCGTGATCTCGTTACAATGCATTCGCGTCATTCCCAGCGAACTCTCACTTTTTGTCTTGGGCTCCGGATATTCCCGCTCAGCTGGACTCGTCTATTCTAAACATCTTGGCCCGTGGACTTGTAATTTAGTTACAATTAATACCGCTGACCTAGAGATTGTAAGTGTCGGACGTGGCAGAGTTATTCTCATCGCCCATCCAACTGTAACGGCCGGCTGCCCATAAGTGTCGAAGGGCCAAAACCTCGTTAAAAACATTAAAATACCGATAAATAACTAATAACTTCCTCTATATACACAAGATGAGGTCGCTTTTAGTTGTCCGCGATCATCAACATTTGGATATCGATAAATAACTGGAATATTTGCTGAAGCTGGAAGTTATATAAGCAATATATGCGATACAGGCATCCTCCCGTTCATCCAATATACGTATCCTGATTGATCCCGACTATCGGACAATTCTAATATAGTCAGCCGTGTGTGATCCCCTATCACTCCGAATGCGCGGCTCCCCAGGATATGTTAGAAACATTTTTGTTGTTAGGCACTGATATATTGCCAAGCGCAGAACAAAGTACTGTGAACAATTCACCAGAGTATATATCTGAATACCAAATAGTTGTCCGAGTCCGAGTCATCGTATCGATCGTAGGTCATACTGTACTCCCACTACCGGAAAACGACTATCCTCCTAGGTTCCGTACTCCTCATTTCATAGTGGGGTGTACAATTGTTCCCTCAACGCATCGTACCATTCATATGGTTGAAATACCGCCTTTCAGCATTCCTAAGTAGCCCGGCTGGCCGCCGGGCTTTTAGATATTTGATGGCCTGCCATACCCCTGTATTAACTAAGGACAACCTAGCTTTCCAGAGGGTCGGCCTGGCCGGCAACATAGGAACACTATCATCTCCACGTTACAACACCCAAATCAGAATTATGATACTAGTACTCCTAAAAAGGGAATGGCTGTATCATCATAGGTCACAGTAAAATAATACTTACTACGAGGCCTTATAATAATATATTCTAGCTTCTCAGTAACAATTTACGAAGGAATGGTTGTAGGCAGTCGGGAAAGTGGCCCCAGTGACTAAAAGTTGAGCGAACTATGATGTCTCATCATCAAAAGAACGCCGTAAAATGCAGCATTGGTCAACCGGGAATCCACAGACTACAGTGCGATACTATATTAATCAAAATTTTAAGTCTCCGGACACCCCACTGTAGGCGCCCATGGCGATACATCAAAAATTTAGTGACGACTGAATAATAGTAATCAATTTAATCTAATGAGAGTCATCTAATCAATGATAGGGTGTCCAGAGACTTAAAATTTGACAAGTAAAGGCTGGTAATGTGTACTTCCCAGCGGTTTGACGTTCCAGTGATGCCTTGCATGTTTGTTTCATCCCAATTACTGAACTCATAATACAGTCCAGATCAAAATCCTCCATAAACATGCTTCACTTCAATCTAATCTTTCCTTCACCTATCTCTGCGCTGATCAGTCGTAGATTCTAGCTATGAGTTCAAGCATCTCCTGTCAACTGCATCAAGAACCGGAAGCCGATCAAGAAACACCTGTGTGCTGTATTATATTACCTATATATCACAGGTGTTTAAGTGCTGCAGCCGTAATTGCTCATAACGGTAGCTTCAAGTCAACTTACTAAGGCTCACTACGCACGAAGGACATCAGCTGGCAGAGATGATGCCTAAAAATTAAATCCTGCTTTCTCTCCAAAATCCATAATATTGAATACCATCGATACCGCCCCGACAACGCAATAAAACCAGACCGACCGGGAAAACGAACGGGGCGTTAGGAAGAGCCGTAAAAATCGCAGCCATCCCATAATAATACACAAGAACAATCGCAACAAACGCTTTGCGCATTAGCCGCGGCGGGTACCCCCGGATAGTGTACCCGCATGTTTTGTTGGATATCTGCACACTTTTCATCCTACGCACCCAGATATCCATCTCTCGCATTTCTTCGATCTATCGCAATCGATGATGGTCAAGTTCATTTGTATCTGCAGTGAACCTGCCGACCATATACTCAACCCTCTCGAACACACCATGATCAACATCAAGCAAAGAACAAAATGCAGTGACGCGTAGTAAGAGTTCGCCATACATACTCCCGAAAAGAACGGTTAGGAAGATGAGCATGATCATTTGACAGGTTCCGCCGGCAATGCGTGCAAATGACGTACGCCACCCCCCATAGCCCATCCGGTCAACAAGGCGGACAATAGCCGTGTGTGGAACCGGGAGCTTAAAATATTCGACCACGGATAATACGCGCCGTTGTAAAAATGGTTTCGGAAGTCGCCGCATGAAACTAATGACATGTAAGGTGCGTAAATAACACTTACGTATAGATTCACATAAAATGTAGTATGTTTAGGACGTGGTTTAGACCGCGTACCCAATCCAATCTCTCATACAGTGGGGGTAGTTCTATGTCCGTTGCACCTGATTCTCTGAAATAGGTTCCAGGTCTTCTGGAATAGGTCGTATATGAAATACCATTTGCGGTTTGCAATATGTGGAATTCGCAGATGTAATAACGACACCCGATATCAAAAAAGTGACCGCCAACCATATGAAGTATACGGCGCGGTGACCAAAAGAGCGTACCTAGATGATAGTAGAAGTGTCGGTAATTGGGAGAATTGTGGCGATGACGACGAAAAGCGCCGTTTGACAGAAATCGATGACCATGATTGTTACGTAAAGGCGGAAAATTGATGTCTTATTCTTTCCTTGGTGTTCAGACAGGATCTTTGCTTCTAAGCATTGCAATTGTAAATGGTTATCTTTAGCTTGGGTATGTTTCTCTGCCACACCATCTGGTGCAAGTTCGTCAGGATCTGCTGGGCGTTGCTGCGGCGACGCGTCTGGAACCATTACTCCAGACTCTGGGATGTCCTCCGGATGTATCTGCACTGCTTTATCTAACATAGTGTTCTCGAGCGAAGCATGGTTGGCCAGTTTTCGCCGCAGGTGCATTCTCCCGCTTTGACAATTCGTTCCTTATCTAAGGTGCTAGTTTGTTTTACTAGCAACCCTAGCATCAATCCCGCGGTTAAATAACTCAGTCAGGGGCTCACAAATCCCAACTCGCGGATGTTGGCAGTTGGTAAAGGAGCAAAAGTGAGCAATGCCGGTAGTAGAGTAAGCAGCGTAGTAGCTGCAGCAGACCTTGCCTTATTCTCGTCGCTGGTGCCATTGAGTTGGACATTGATATTGTTGGCACAGATGAGGCGAACGCCTACACCATCCTAGTCTCGTCGCTTAATAGCGGATTCGTGTTGGAGCTGAAGCTGGCTGTGGAGTATCCAGGTGCCCGATCCGAGGCAGATAAAGGCTACCAGACGTCGGAACAGTAGGGCATGGGGAATTGAGTCATGGCGGGGTCGTTGTGGTATGTTACGAAGATCGTAGCAGCTATCAAAAGGCTATATAGTGATCAGTATCGTGTATTGCTTTTTATGAGCTGAAGATAACACGATTACGTTTGCGATTCTGTAATGTAGTAATCTACTTATCGTGAATAAAGCATTTGAAAGTGGTATTCCGATATCCGGCTTGGTTCTTTATAGTCACGGTGCTGTTCCCTGAGTTCCACGAGCTAAGGGTTGAGCGGCAAGGCGACCTTGGTGGGTGATAATGCATGATGGACCCCCGAAAGAATGACATGAGACAGCAAACAATGTCAAGTGGCCGATTATGATCGGAATTACACATTGGAGAAGAGGAGGAAAATAATAAATAATAAATAACAAATGTAACGTCTTGTTCGTACGTGATTATTCTTCATGGCTAGATACCCTTACCACTCGTATATTTGCACGTTAAAAGGGCTCTTGATTCTGCAGGCATCGTTGAAAGTCATTAACTAAGCCACTTGTTCTGGAATAACTTACCGGCTGTTTAGTCCCGAGTGGCTGTTGCTATTTTGCAACACCTTTTCATACTTGGTAGAGCACTAAGAAGAGTGTATTTCCAACCTCCACGGGACCACTTTCGTACTTGCCCTTGATCCCGTCCACTCATCTTCCTACTCATCAGATATTACAGCCATTAGCTGTAGACAGCTGCCATTCACACTGAAACACAACAAAGACTGTCTATTCCTCCATGAATTCATTCTAAGGTCGTATAATACTAATAAAACATGACATGATACATTAATCCAAGCTGCAATGTAACCTTGTTACTTGTTCTTAAGTGGAAATATTGCTAATATGTGATTTGTGCGAATAGTTAAAGTATAGCGTCGAAATGCGTATATGAGACTATACTACCTAATAAACAATGCATCACACTTCATAAGTCCCTTCGCTTTGGTCCAGCCTATCTCTGTAACGATGGCACATTACTTACGCATTGGGAATTTGTGAAATTTCGGTCACCATTCTTGGCACAGCGTAGATCTGTCGAGTGTACATAATTGGATAATTGGTACGAAATAACTGCTTAAGATCGCACGCTCGTGTACCCAAATCTTTGTAAAGAGAAATTAATTGCAACCGTTTGCAGCTTCACTTTCAAGTTCACTCGCGACTCCGATGGGATAACACAAAAATGCTCACCTAAACTGTGAAAAAAATTGATAAAGTGATTAAGAGGGTAATTAAATAAAATATGAACATGTCTTTAGGTCTCTCTAGAGGAGGGGGTCGATGGTGAATGGTAGAGGTGGTAGCACGCGGGTACCTCAATGAAGTCAAAAGGCGACGTAGCCATACCTACCGTTGAGAAAAAGGCTGTCTTCAGAATACGTCCAAGCCTCATTTTGTAACAATTTTTGCTCTATAAACGACTTTACAAGCAAGGAAAATCAGTTTAAAAACGTTGTGGTGATGTTTATTGCTTTTCCTCGGCAACACAACTGTGCTTTCAACTCTCATCTTTTGTTAACAGCTGGTGAGTATTTGTGGTGTTGCCCTTGCATATTCGCCTATGACTTCATTGAGGCAATCCTCGCTACTGCAGCCTCTACCATCCACCATTCACCCTGTGAAGTGACCGTATGACAAGCTTATCTTTTATTCAACTATCCTCTTGATTACTCTAGCAATTTTTTTCAGTTATGGCGAACTTTTTTCGGTGTTGCCTGAACTGAGTCGTGGCAGTGATCTGTAACTGATTTATGAAGGTTTTGTTGCACTAGACCACCGTATGATGTCAGGTAAGTCACTGGCAATTAATTAAACAGATTGTTAACTGCTACTTGTGAAACCTTCCTAGTATCTGGGTATCAGCGATTTTGCTGCCTGCCGCCAAGACCGGCAGCTCAGATACTAACCATTTCTGAAGATATATCCCGACCGGCTATCGAATTCATTCATGATATTCTAACCAGTTTGGAAAGGTCACAGTCCGTGTATGGTCACCAACCAATAGAAACCATTTCACAGCATCAGGAGTGGAGATAGTCCGTCCAGTGTCTTCAGTCGAGAGAGGCCAGGGCGTCCAGTCTTCATCTCCCTAAGGTAACTAGCTGTTGTCACCTACCTACCGCAACTTGCCTCTGCATTGGATAGGGATAACACCCAAAACTTGGCCTCAATTGGAGTTCACAGCTGGTAAGAAAAGTTTCAGAGATGCTGTTAGGACAGCAATAGCTCTATTAAAACAGCAATCATGCTAGTGCAGCAGCCTAGTAGATCATAATTCGATCACATACCAAGCACCCATCATACTGCTATCACTCGACCGACAACAAGGGCCCGCCGGGTTTCCCGTTTGAGATTTGATATACCGAGAGCAAGTAGCCCTAGATTCTCTACCCCAAGCATGGCATTCAGAAATAGGGTGAGCCTTCGGACAGACGAGACGATCTATTTCCATCCTTCACTGCGGGAATATTCGGAGAAACTAGGCTCCTTCGATAGTTCGTAATGATGACTGAGACTGAGGATGTGGTAGACAGGGGTTGGCGCGACAAACGAGGATGTGACTGCAGGCAAACCACTGTGCATGAACAAGACGCCAAAGGAATGTACCTCTACGAGATCGTGGAGTATCGCTCGTACGCTATCTCGCGCTATTTACTATCTAATACGTCCTGGATCAACCTACCCGCGATATTACATTGATCTGTACAGGTTTATATATCAACTCGGGCTGAGCACGACAACAATTAACAAAACACGTCCCGACTTCTCAATTGCACAATAGCTATCTAAGTACAATTTTAATATTGCAATATGACTTGTAGAGACATTGATAGTATTAAAAATCAAGCGTCAGTCGTCAACACACCGGTATTCCAAAATAGAATTCAACATTCCATGTTTCAGATTGGCACTATATACTGTAATTTTCTGATTCTATGCCAATGAAATTCTGAGCATCTGCTAAACCATATTCTAGCTATTTTCAATATTATCGGATATCTACGGCTTAAAATATCCTAGCGTTATAGTTCGAAATGCAAGTTGTTGTGTGCATTGATGAAATGACGTTTAGATCAAGGTCGCCATCGATTTCTTCCGTAATTGGTGTTCGGTCCATCCGATCTATATTCGCGAAGAGGGATGCATATACCTCGAGTTTCTCGGTAGGCAATAGATAATACGAGCACGAATCTCCGTATATGTGGAAACAGAGACACGATAAACGGTAAAGTAGTATAAGATTCAGAAGTATATGCTGAGTTTGATAGGCGTTAACACGGCCCATAATGCTGCCGAAATGGTGTGGGCGGCGCCCACATTAAAGCCATCCTCCGATAGGCCTGATCCTCCGCTAATAAAAACTCGGTATTAGCTTATCTGGTGTGCCGAAATTCTGTAGGGGTTGTGAGCATCTCCTCGGAGCTATATTTATTCACAGCATCTTGGGATGTTGTACCACCACTGGATACTACGATGTATGATGCCAGTCAATCCTTAGAGGTTCTTTGGACGAACTGTCAAAAGAAATTCTTCTGATGCAGTAGTAGCCATACGTTTCAGCTAAGAATCCGGAAGTGGTATAGCCCCGCCTGTATCCAGAAAAGGAGGAGGGGATGTCACGTTACACAAATAACGACAACCAGGAACGAAGTGGTTGCCTAAGACGAGTGGAGAGTGGATAGATAATATCTTGCTTTCTTTTGCTGACGAGTAAGTTCAGCCCCATTTTTGCATCGCATTCTATGAATAACAGCTATTAGCAGGCAAGAACTGAACTACACCATACGTTTGACATGTTTGAAACACAGTGCTTTAGGCTAGCGCGATATCGCGGTGCACGGCAGTTGTGCTGCTATTAGATTTTGCTGTACGTTTCAATTTTTGGGCCAATGGCTAGCTGGGCTGTTGAAGTTGGTGGAGCATAGGTTGCACGGAACTGCCTTTGAGCAAACACTGGTGATAGTGCAGTGAAATAGGCTCGCTCTAGTTGGCCGGTAGCATATGGTTGGATGTTTTCTAATCTAAGACGTCACCAATGCAGCAGGAATATGGACGTCATCATGTTATCTTGGGCCGTTATAAAACTAACTCATAAAACCTGCGTAGTATATATTGGTCGAGAATAGGCGCTGTAATCATCGTACCGATATATGTTACAACACGTTATTGCTATGATCTCATTTCCGACCGCCGTACTTGACCGTCGCTTCATGATCGTCTTCTGTTTCGTATCGGCCGCGGCTAGTTGGATGCTGCACAGTCAAATTCGGCTTCCATATGACTCGAGCTCCGAATTACACCGACGAGACTATGATGGCATAGGCTCTCTCGTTTCCTGTGCCGGTGATATTACCTCCCAACTCAATGACACCAGCGAGATAAACAAAGCAGGCTCTGCCGCTGCTGCAACTCTTCTTACTCTGCTACCGGCGCTACTCACATTTGCACCCTTACCAACCGCCAACATTCGCGAACTGGTTTTTGTGAGTCCTTGGTTGGCATTTATAACTGCTGGTGTGATGCTTGGATTACCAGTGAAACAGAGCAGTGTCTTAGCTCTGGAACGAATTCTCAGTGCAAGACGGTGCCCCTGCGGTGAAAATCTAATCAACAATGTACCACCTCAGCACTCATTAAGACACGAACTACCGGCCGTAAATGCACCGCAGCAACCCTCGACAGTACAAATGCCGGACCTCGATGCGCTGCCAGAACGTCTGTCTAGAGAGGAAACACCAGCCTTCGATGAATCGTCTGAAGGTATTGCAGCGGACGGGGCACCAAAAATTCAGCTATGTAGAGTAGTGGACGACACCTTCGCAGCCTATAGCTGCCATTTACAATGCCTTAGACGGAAAATCTTCCCCAACCAAGGTGCAGTGCACGAGACGAAGATTTTCATTCTGCTCACTACGAGCATGGCTGTCGGTTTTTGCCAATTCATACTTCTCGTTATCGTCGTCTCCGTTCTCCCAACTCTTGACACCTTTACGATTATCTGGGTGTGCAATGATTGGTCCTATACTGTATACTACGTATGGCTAGTCTACACGTTCCTGGTGTGTGGCATCATTGTTATGTTCACAAACACTGCCTATAGCAACCCTCAATTGATATTTCATTTACGGAGTATTCGTACCGTGCTTGAACGCAATGAGTATGAGATCAATAGTCAAATTAGTTTTCCTCGTTCGGAGATACAACACTATCCGCTGTATCATCCATTTAATTGGATACACACTCTAAACAATGTCCTGGGAATAATGCATTTCATGTAAGTGTATGATGCAGAATGCCTACATACACAGCTCACATATGAACAGTTTCATACGCAGGCTTTCGAGACAATACCAGCCAGTATTAAATGCGATCGAATACTGCGAGCAGTCAGTTCCGGCCACGGTCGTTATCCGGCTAGACCCAAAGTCGGGAGCGTCACAACGCCCTTCTAAATTTGCTGGCATGATTGCAGGAACTTGTCAAATGATAATGTTGGTCTTCCTGACGCTTCTATTTGGTAGCATGTATGGACAACGGTTGTTCCTCTCTACAGTGTTTGTTGTGTGCTTTATGTTGGTTACGGTGCTTTCAAGAGGATTGAGTATATGGTCAACCGCTCTACTTCACAAACAAATGAACCTCACCGTTATCGATTGTGATAGCATTGAAGAGATGCGGTGGACGGAACTTCGGTTACGCGGAATGAAGAATGTGCAAATAAACAACAAAACATCTGGATACTGTGTTCTGAATGGGCGACGTGCCAACCCACCACGGCTGGGGCGTATTACTTTCATTGTCGCGGTTTTGATCTACAATTTTGCGCCAACAACCCCCATTAACATGCTCGTCCCTACACCTCTCCTCAATTATCCGGTGGGGATTATCACGACTGTACTCTATGGAACGGTGGGAGTCCTGGTGAACTTGGTGGACTTCGGAGAGAAAGCAGGCTTCGATTTCTCGGAACTGCCCGCACGAGTCGATTCAGATGGCCAGGAGGCAGAGAACGCTTACCCTATAGGTCAACCTTTAGCTACCGATACGAGCACTATTCACAGTAGTAATGATAACGGTTCGCATGCATAGTCAACCGAGATAGCGCATGTTTCTACCCTGGAGTCTATTGCATAACGCAGATGGTAAGCGATATCCTCGCCGTTAACTAATTGAGCACTGCTGATCATCTTAAGATAGATGAATCGGAGCTTGCTCTTGAGCTCATGCGGTTTTCACATATCACGCCTCGGTAGTCTTGTGAACAATACTATGTGTTACTACTCGGTGCTGTAGGAATATGCACAAATATGAGTTTTTTATTTTGTTTCTGTTATAGTGAGGCGCTTGTAGCCGTGTAATTCTAGAAACCATAGCCAAAAATTCATATTAATCTAGTGTGACATCCTGATTCCTTACGTTAGTCCAGTGCACCAATAAGCGAAGCAAACCCCTCCAGTCTCCACGCCTCAGAAGACGCCTCAGAAGACTGCCCGTAGCCCCAGCACGAGACTCCAGTACTACAACTCTGCGAAAGCAGTAATCCCACGTAAGATACCCACTTGTAGATAACCATGTAGTCAGTAAGATTCAATTTCCACCATCACCACTTCTCGTGGATAGTTCGTGTCGTACCACGGTATGCATTTAGGTAACTCAGTCTTCTTAGAGCCGCTTTTCGCTCACCGCTTTTCGCTCACCGTTTTCCTTCATCCTCCCTTCCACCCGAATTTGAAATTTTAGCCCGGCGCCGATACCGCTCATGCCGCAACACTTGCACGTAGCACTGCTATGGTCGGCCGCTAGGGATACTTTATGCCGCTTGATATTAGGTCGGATATCCATTCATTCACGAGCAAACATACACGATGACCTATCCTCATCGGTTTCCGCGTTCCGAACACCCTACGCGTAATACTATACACAAAATACGTAAAAATATCACTACAGAAGCGTGCAAAGCGCTTCTTGATAATTACCTGAGAAGGAAATTCGCATCACCACAAAATTACTACATTTAGTAAAAGTCTTGGTTTTCCCCACCAAAATCAACCGAAAATACTACTTTAGCAGCGGTTCCTCTACCACAACCAATACTCTAAAGGCAAATTATTGTTATCAGTGCTCTTCTATACGTTAAATTAATTATATACATCATTTTGGAGGGATTCACTTTGTGGTAGTACCAGAGCAAGTACTGAAATCTTCTGGTCATCTGAGGTCACTCACTTTCACTCAATTTGTGTGAGGGCTGCCCTTTTTGTAGGATATTCTACATTGCTAATGCAATATCCACCAAAACTCCACCAGTTCTTGGGTGAAAATTCTAAAACCTTGAAAAAAGATCTGTGGCAAGGGATCTCGATACCAGTTTTATAAGGAACATTTATTTAGTAGTTATGTGGATATTCAGACTGATTTACCAAGTCAGCTGCTCTACAAATATGTCGGGTGCTTTGCAAAGAAGGCAGCTTTGCACTGCAGTCAACTCCTTTGCAAGTACTCGGTTGTTACCCGGAACCCGCCTGAAAACCCTGCGGGTTTGCAGCGAGTTGAGCTCCAAATCTTCCCTCCAGATTAAGTATTTGAGCTCTTGTCAGATCGCACAGTGATCTATATGCCTAATGTGCAGTGTTAGGTGCTCTTTTACCTCCTGGTCTCAGATTTGCAATCACATCAATATTTGTTGATCAGCTGGAGGAAAACATCAATTTTCGTGTGTTTTTGGCGTTTTTCCACAGCCAATCAACAAATATTAATCTAATCGCAAATCTGAGAATAGGAGGTGAAAGAGCACCTAAAACTGCATATTTGGCATATAGATTACTTTGCTATCTGACGAGAACTTAAATTCCTATTTGGAGCCAAAATGTAGCGATCATTGTAGTGAGGCTCTGCTGCAGCTACAACCCAGCCAAACCGGCGGGTTTTAGGGGCAGTTTCAGGTTGTAACATTTGTTCTACTATATGTAGATAGATTCTGCATTATCCTTGGACAGATACTAGAACTGTCTGTATACTGGTTCAGGTCACTACATTTGAGTCATGAGCTGCCACTCATCACAGATGCACTTCGCAGTCTGGTAGAAGAAATTTACCCGATGGTATACAACATGTATCTAAGTGTCAGATAGAAATAATTTACCTGACGCAAAATACCAGTGGTGCTAAGCAATGCTTATCAGCATCAGCAGTGCTGAGTATATTCTAAGCCACTGTACATGATCTACTACAACTCCTTGAATATTAGAGAAAACTAAAAGAGGAGGCAAGCAAGTGAAAGAGCATCTTGTTAACTACATTTCATATATAAACAATACCCTGGTTAAAGTAAAACTCATGGAGTTAATTGAGCTCAAAGTTGAATAGATGTAGATCAGCAAAAAGCGAAATTAGTTTCTGAAACCAGACCCCACGCACCGACATCTGCCAGGTTTCCCAAAATTATGAAATAGGCTACGACAGTGTTTTCTTAAATTAAGTTTCTGAAAGCTTTATTGAATCGTTGTGATGACCAATCGCAACACCTGATATGTGAAATCTCTCTGCTGATTGCATGTTGCTGATTTTGCACTTAGAGATTATTCTTAGTAATCTTGAACCCCTGCAACCTTATTTCATTTGCTCAAACTGTATTTGCTGCCTGATTACCATTACCATTACTATTACCATTACCATCACAATCACCATAACAACCATTTTGACCCCTGAAGCCTGATTATACTTGCTCCATCCTTTATTTGAACCATTGCCATGACCCAGGCCATCACCATTTACTAATTCGCTACACAAAGCCTAATTGCAACCTTCATTTCTACTGCCAACCTTCTTCAAGTTCAAAAATGTGCAAATCAACCGCGATTGATTCACAGGCAGGCTGAATTGATTCGCGTCATCAAGTACATCAACACGGTGCAAGGGTTCTGAAGTACATCCATCATTGGCACTCGATTAGCTGCTCTACTCCATCTCCAGGGTTGACTGTTTCGAACTTTTGCAAATCAACTCCGATTGACTCACTGGGAGGCTCAATCGATTCGTCTCGTCGATTACTTCAAGATTATGGAAGGACACTGGGATACATAGATTATTAGCTCTTGATTCGCTGCTCTATTGCTCCTCCAGTCTCCAGGGCAGACACCTATCGAACTTTTCCAGATCAACTTGGATTGACTCACTGGTAGGCCCAATCAATGCAATTGGTCGAGTACATTAAGCTGGTGCAAGGACGGTGGGGTACGTCCATCATTGGCTCTCAATTCGCTGTTCTTCATTCTCCTTCTCCTCTTCCTCCTCCTTCAGGTCTGACCCATTTTGAACTTCTTCAGATCAGCTCCGATTTACTCACTGGTGGGCTCAATCGTTTCGTCTCGTCGAGTACATTAAGATCTTGCAAGGACGCTGGGGTACGTGCATTATTGACACTCATTTCGCTGCTCTATCCCTCCTCCTCCTCTTCCTCCTCATCTAGAGCTGACCCCATTCAAACATTTCCAGATCAACTGTGATTGACTCGCTGGTAGGCTCAATCGACTTGTCCAGTCGAGTACATCATCACACCGCACGGACGTTGGGGTACATCTATAATTGGCTTGCGATTTGCTGCTCTACTCTTCCCGTCTGCCTCTCACACTGTCTCCCCCTCCAGATCTGACCATTTTTGAACTGTGGCAGATCAACTCTGATTGGCTTGCTGGTAGGCTCAATCAATTTGTCTCGTCGAGGACATTAAGACAAGGCAAGAACACTGTGATACGTCCATTATTGGCTCTCGATTTGCTGCTCTACTGCTCCTCCATCTCTTCTTCCTCCTCCTGCCTGGCTGACCCCCTTCAATTTTTCTTTGTTCAACTCAGATTGATTGGCTGGTGTGGCAGGAAAATCCGTTCCTCACCACCACCATGACTCAGCTTAGCAGAGCACTGAGCTACGCTGGGTGTATGGAGATTCAGGGGTATTGGAGAGGGACGGAGCAATGGGGAGTATATATTCCAAAGACCCCAGAGTACTACTTAGACTCTCATCCAATCCCACATAATCTTATCATCATACAATGAATTACACACTCTATCATGCCCATCCATTGATCCCACTTGCTCTGTGTGAGATTTTGTGGATCCTCACAGCCAGGTAGTATCATATCTTCTTATCCTTTTTCTACACTCCGTGAGCCAGAACCACTCATTATCACTCATTCCTTTTGGATGATCGGAGAGGTGCAGCGGAGTGTAGACGATCCGGTCGCTGCCTTCTGGCTCCGCTGTTTCACCCAACCGGTAGGTGTAATCCATTTGGCTCGTTCAGTGCATTCATACAATGCAAAGATGCTGGGGTAGGTCCATTTTTCACTCTGGAATCGCTGCCCAACTCCTGCCCCTCATCCTCCAGTGCTGCCCCCCGTGGATTGGACCCTAGTAGGTGTTTGTGTGGGACCCCAGATTTTAGTGCCAGGGGTAGACTTTAGTTTAATGAGAACTCATACACAAGTGCTCTTTGGTTTGCAAATTGCAATTGTGACTTTGTAACCTGGAAAGAGTAGAATACACGTTGACATGATTCATTTCCACCTTCCGTGAGAGGTTTCTGAGGTTCATGAAATGATTGCAACTACTTCTTGCATGTTCAGAATCATTGGAGCAACGCCATATGTCAGGGAAACCTCAATTTCATTTTTTGGGGTTTGTGAGTACAATAAGCTAATTAAATTTAAGGAAGCAAATTTAGTTTTTGCTGATGTGAGTGGGGAGCAGGGAGCTGAGGGTGGGAGCATGGCTATGAGGTGCCCTGCTAGTGGCTTGTTAGTGGTTTGTTAGGTGAGGGCGCTGGTCGCACCCACACCCATAATAAGGTGCCTGGGCCGTATGCATGAGGTAGTTATCAGCACTAGGGCTGGGAGTCAAGATTACCTGAGAGTATGGAATCGAGTGAATTTCAAAGCTGAAAGTCAAATGCACTTGGAAGCATGCAATTAAGTGCACCTGGGAAAACAAAGAATGAAGTATAGCACCCAATACCATACATAGCATCTAGCACAGTTTCACAGGTTGAACCACATTGATTTAGCCTATCCCCGCCAACCTACTTTTCATAGTAATCTGGTGCAAATAATATCTTACTGTCTGCATTCTGGTGTAGGTCCATTGGGCTAAATTTTGCCAGATGTTAAATATCCTATGGAATAACATCTGATAAACAGCTTTTGTATAAGTTGTACATTGTATAAGATTACTATGATACCCATGCCATTTTGTGCGCTGGATACAGTACATCAAACTGCATACATCAAACTTGACAACAAACTGCCAGATGTACTTCATTGCGCAGTCCCAAGTAGAGACTGAAGTTCACTTCTGACTGCACTCGATTACACACTCCCAGCCTGCTTGACTCTATGTTTCCAATTGCTTACCATGGCACACTCCCAGCCTACATAACTTATGCTCTCAAGATGCTCTCAAGATATGCTCAAGTACACTTCCAGACATGTAGTGAAGAATACACCCAATTGTGTATAATGTCATACTCCCTGCCTGCTTGACCGCACACTCCCAGATATGCTCTCATAATGCTCTAAAGCACACTCCTGAGCATGTTCTCAAGGACGCTTCCAATTACACTTGATGACACTCCCAGCCTGCTCGACTGTGTGCTCCCAAGAATGCTCTTAAGATGCATTCAAATACACTGCCAAGAATACTCTCAAGGATGCTCTCAAATGCACAAGATGGCATACTCCCAGCCTGCTTGACTGTGTGCTCCAATGCATGTTCTCAAGATGCTCTTATGCAAACTCTTGAGCACACTTGGAAGTACACTCCCATTTGCACATGAAGACACCATCCTGCCCGCTTGACTGTAGCTCTCAAGTAAGCTCACAAGACACTCCCAAGTACACTTTCCAGAGGGAAGACACTCGCAATCTCACTTGACTTTATGTTTCCATTTCGTCTCTTGTATACTCAATCCAGAGAATTGCTCAGTGGTTGATGCCAGGTAATGGGAGGAGTAAGGCAGGTGGCATATGGTGGGCAGTATTTGGCAGGCAGGTGGGTAGTGGAAGGCATATAGTTTGTGGCATATGGGAGGTGGCAGGTGGTGAATTTGGGCCAAAATTATAACATTAGTCAATATCATAGTCTCAACCATATCTTTACCATGGCCACCATGACAAGATTTCATGATGCCTTAAGATTATGGTGTTGACAATTGCAGCCATACATTCTGCAGGAAATGTAGACAATTGGATCTTAGGGAGAGCAGATCTCGAACCCAGTTTTCCCAGCAAAACCTGCAGCCAACTTCCCATCGATTTTGGGCATATGTGAACATGTTCAATTCAGCACTAACAGTCATTATGGTGATTGGAATGATGATTGAAATTGTAATGGTAATGGAAATGGTGATGGTGATGTTGATGGTGATGGTGATGGTGATGGTGACGGTACTGAATATACTTTGTTAAGTAGGTTGGATACGTCAATGTCAATGTCGATGCTTTAACAGACTTAAATAGTTAAGTAGGTTGGCTAGTCACGGTCCATGTTAATGTCAAAGCTTTCATAGACAAGAAGCCCTCAATTGGCCAAAGTTTCCACAAACTTGGAGTTCAATCAGCCAAAAGATTCCTGTAGCAACACTGATCGTGTTGAAGTATGGTTCTCTCAACTGTACCTTCCAAGCTGGCTCACCAGTAGGCTCTCAAACAGTCATTCAAGTAGGTTCTCTCTCAGGCCCTCAATCAGGCTCTCAGACAGGGTCCCAAGTGGCCACTCAATAATTATATCAATGAGTGTATTAGCACCAGTGATGTAACGGGCGGGGTCGGGCGTAGGTGATATTGAAGGCGAGACAAAACAAGACAAAACAAGACAAGTGTCGAAGCTGGTTCAAAGTCGTAACTTGCTTTGCTATACAAGAGAACGAGTAAAGAGAGAAGAAAAGGAAATCCTCCAACACCATCAACACTCTCTTTATATACAATTCGTCTGCCACCCTCGAACCATCTCCCATGCTCCGATGTACCATCCGAATCTCATCCCATGATCTTACACACCACTCCATAATTCCTTATCGTAACAACCACGCCACCTCACTCCACATCGCAACACCTCAGACCACTTCTTTATCTTACTAGATTATACCGCCACCATCTCACCGCTTCCTCCGCGTCTTCCAATGTCTCCGCCTTTCCATAACACGATTCCTTCGGCACCACCAAGAATCACCCTTCACTATTCCTAAGTATTCGCGTACCTTTCTGCACCGTGACAAGTGAAGCCTGTCATCAGTAAGGACTGGCTCAGATAAATTGACTGCTTGTTGTATATTATTGCAAAGTCCCACATGCAAATGTCTATGGACCGAGTATAGAAGACTGTTGACTATGTAACAGGCTGGAGTCTACGGAAAGCTTGTGATGAGCTGCGGGAATACATGTGTGTGTGTAGCACAGTCTATAGTCAATTTACACTTTTGCTGATTTATACTCTTAAGGCATTGGATTAGCCATCAACACTATATGCTCCCAAGCACATTCCTAAGTATACTTACAAATCCACTTCTGTGTATGCTCTGAAACTCACTCCCAAATGCACTTGATAGTACAATGCCAGCCTGCTTGACTTTACACTTCCCTGTACACACTTAAGATAATTCCAAGTATGTACTCATGTATGTTTACTAGTATGCTGTCAATTGCACATGATTGTGTACTCTCAGTCTATTTGGCTGTGCACGTCCAAGTATACTTTCGGGAAGGTCAGAAGTATACTTCTGATTCCACTTGATTGTATACTCCTAGCCTGCTTGCCTGTAAACTTCAAATAACCCTTCCAATTCATGCCATGGTGTACGCAATATATATTGAGTTTGAATGGGGAGACTCATTGAATAATCGGGCAAGGGTAGGGATGTTGTTGGAGGCATGTGGCTGGGGGTATTATGGCCGAAATGATGCCATTGGTCGATATCATAGTTTGAACATTATCTGCAGCCCCTCTATCACAATAGTCTCTTACAATATCTCACAGTCATAGTGTTAATAAATCCAACTGTTGATCCTGAAGCACATATAAACAATTGGACATCAGGGAGAGAAGCTCTCCAACTAAGATCATTCTGTTGAACCTGCAGTCTACTTTCCATTGATTTTGGGCATAGGTCTGCAAATTCAGTCCTAGGCTGACAATTTGAATTGCAATGACAATGCTAATGGTGATTGTGATGGTGTTGATGGTGGTAATAATGGTAATGGTGATGGTGACAGTCATGGTGATGGTGATGGTGTTCCTGATTCCAGTGTAACGGGAAAGTCTGGTTGTCACCACCACTGCTCAATTGGCAGGGGAAGCCAGGGGGGGGAGGTTGTGCAGAGATACAGTGATAACTGAAATATACTAGACAATGGGAAATATTTATATTTGACAGACTTGGGGTTAGATAGTTGTAATTTCAACATATAGTTGAATACACACTGTATTTTTGAGCCCCTGGGTGTTACAGGGGTTTTTAGATCCCAATAACTAATACAATATTTATTGATCTAAGTACGGCCGCCTATCTTATCTCTTTTTCCCTCGTCTTTCCCAAGACTCAAGCTCTTGCATCCGTGACGTAAGAGCGCGCCAAATCAAATCGCCTCCACAGCCAGTCTCCTTCGTATAGGAAGATTAAACTTCCCCGTCGTGCAACCACCCCTCGGACCACTCCTCGTAAGGTCCAGCACCAGTATTCACGTACCTCAATACCAAGTAGTGTATATTCTCAAGTTCGCAGTATCTCAGTACGTCGCGGTAGGTGCGGGTTAAACCAGCTTCGTTCAACTGAATAAGTAACTCGCCGAATAACACGACGACCTTGTGAAGAGCATATTCGTATGGTGACGGATGTGCTCCAGACATATGTTGCTTGATCTCGAAGGTGGATTAGGGATGTAATGGCTTCGGTAATTTTATAGATATAGATAAAGATATAGATAGAATTCTTAATAATATTTTAAGATCGTCTTCGGTGTTCTCTGAAAGCTCTTGTGTTCGCTGATACTCCTAATGCCTGCGCCCAACGCTGGCTCTTTATAGCCGCAATTCTTACCTCTTCATGATAGTGCTTATCTCGGCCAAGCCCCCATAGCTCCCGATAATAACTCACCACAACACCCTCAGGTAATTGCGCCGCTTGCAACGTGGTTTGAAAGCTTACGCTCCTGATAAGAATCAGGCCATCCGTCGCTTGATATCAGCTCACCCTTTCCCATCTCTGACATCTTTTGTAAATCGTACGAGCCGGTAGTTGGAACATCTACCAACCAAGTCGGTAATGCTTATCGCCTTGAAAACCCCTCATGTAAGTGAGCGATTTTCTTGCGTCATAGATTTACTCGGCGACCAACCGATACTATGCCAACAAGGATTAACGACGCGTAAGCTCATATCCGATACGAGGTTACATTGCGATCCAGACCACCTGAGCCAACAAGTGGTGCTCGCTCTAGACTCTCAGCCTACGTCATTTAATCCCTCAGTTACGTCATGCTGAGGTCAGGACTTTTTCTCCCGACCGGAACGTGCTTTCCGAGTCCTATCCCGTTACAGGTAGGGGGATAGAGTTCTCTTACTTGCGCTTGACTATCAACTGCCGTGTGCGATTACCGCACATGTCCCGCATAGTTTCGATAGCTGAACAAAGCTCCCTTGCTTTGCGCGACCAACATGAACTCCCGCTAAAGAGCATGTTGCTGACCAACTTGATTTCCACATGCATAGGTGTTATGCATATCGTAGATATGTATGCATCTCGTGACTTAATCAAGTATCATTATCGCTGCCATGGACGACCCTTAACACTGGGCTGAGGAACAAGTATCAAGGCTTTGTAAATCCACTTATATTGTTTGGTTTATTACATCTGAATATCCTGTACCCATCATTCTGTACCCCTTCAGCAGGAACTACTCTTGCCACAGTTTACATAGAAATAACATGAGACATTTGGCGGAGTATTGAAGATAGGTTCCCTATCTTGCAGCTCAGCATATTTACCACCAATAGAGTCAACACGTGAGGTCTGATTCAGAATGCTGATTACTGAATAAAGGCAAAGTACCCAACTAGCTCATTTGGGTTGACATGGAGATAAGAACTAATGCAAGATACAAACCCAGTGAATGGAGTGAATATCAAATGATATATTATTGTTCTTAGTTATTAAACTAGCAATGTCACATTCATATAATGGTGGCAGTACAGTTATAGTACTTCGATATGTCAGAAGAGAAAGCCAATAACCTGCTATATGGTCAAATACACTCTCAATGGGTAGAACAGTAAGAATATAAGTACCAATCTTGCCCACAGAATGACCACAAAGTAAATGGTACTGCTCTTGCAAACAGGACAAATACAAAGAAAAAGAAAATAACCTGATACTGTAACAACAGGCAGTGACTGTACAGATAGGGTCAACTCTGAAAACTGATACACATGTTATAGTGGAATAAGAAAAGGCAGGCGAAGCAAGTTTCCATTCCCAATTTATACAGAACTCTGTTCTAAACGAATATCATAAAAGGCCAATAAATATGCTGTTGAGATCATCATGATTATTACTGAGAATACTACCAGGTCTGAGGGATAGTAACAAATACAATACGACGGATAAACAACCAATTCAGGATCTACGAGTGACAACTACACAAGGTGAAACCCAGGGCAAAGAAGGAAAAAAAAGAATATACTTATTTCAAACAGGCTACCTATTGACACATCATATGAATTGTTATCAATTTACTATGTAAACTACTGTCCAATATCCAAAGTGTACTGCAATGCTGAATAGAGTATTGTCAGTGCATTCTCAATTGGCATCTGCTGCCAGCTGAATACAGTAACCATTTTGGTTCCTTTAACAATAGCATTTCTGTCAGTACCCAGCCAACTGGAAATATTTATTTTTCAACGAAGGATACTGGCTGTTAGGGGGGTGCTTTGGTTTGAGTATATATAATTATGCACAGCCCTACATCCTGTTTTGTTTTGTATTGCTTCTTAGGGAAAGATGCTGTTCCGTTATTTAACTTCTTCCACCGGTGACAATCTAACATCATATGACTTCCTTTCCGGTCTTTCAGCCAAGCACAACGTTGACACTCACCTACTGCCTTTCTGCATTACAACTCTGACTCTTCAATTTCTTCCGTCTGTGTTTTACAAGTCTTGGCAGTATCCTGACATTGTTCAGTTTCTCTAAGCTGTCACTTTGTTTTAGGTAACAGAGTAATCCTTCCTTGCTGAGTCCGACATGACGGTGCAGGGATATACTCAGAGCAATGTTTCCGCCCTGAACTGTTCTTGCAAAACGCTTGGTGTTGAAGATATTGTCTGAATATCTGTATTAACTACTGCGGCGTGTTTGTGTAGGTTATCAATATGTATGATTAATCCTTGCTGTAACCCGATAATGGACGCAAGCCACCAAATGCACTGTACTGCAAGGATAACATGATTATCCATGCACAAGGATATAATTTTTTCGAGAGCGTATACAATGATGTTATTATCGTTTTTCAAAAGGTAATCATCATAACTTATATTGCCGATTATATCCAGGTATCGAATGTGTTTGATTGCCGTTATCGCTAGTATCGTCTGGGACTACTAATCCGCGGAGAGCTACCACACACACTGAACTGCAAACAGATATTGTTTGCTATGTGAATTCTTGATTAGTTTTGCCAAAACCTGCAATATAATATTGGCTTTGAATATTAAGGTAATACTCATCGAATGGTGCGGGGCTGCTGCTACAAAAAGGTAATAGATTTTGAAAATATAATAATTGATATAGGTATCATAAAAATGCAATCATATTTCAGATCATTCTTTCGCTGGTAGGTATTTCTGAATGTTCACTGCTAGTGCTTGTTCTTCTCATTGCCGGAACAATTTTATGTCTTTATAGCCGTATTCGAGGGCTTGTACTCCCATTTATCTATGCTATGATTCTATTGCTCTTGATATTCCTAATGCGCTGCATATAAATACGCCTGGTATTAATTGACACGAATCCCTTTGGTTATCATGTGTAACGGCACCGCATGACCCGGGCCGGGCATTGGCCGTTCCATATAGTCAGATCGCCACAAGCCTTAGATCTCTAGCGATAATCTTACCTATACATCTACAAATGCTATCACTGGCATTCACGTTTGCAACAGTATTCCGATAATTCCCATACCTATACTTACGAGGCCAAATGCAGGCATACATACCCTTAAACCATGTCATATGAACATGTGGTTTTAAAGCTTACACTCCTCAGAAGAATCAGGCCATCCATCGTATGATATTATGTCAGATAATATATCAGATCATAATGTCAACTTCGGTATCTTGCAATTTGTATGGTTTGGTAATTGGAACATCTGCTGATCATAGTCGTAGAGATACTTCTTGCAAATATCCATCGCATTGAGGGCTAATCGGCTTGCATCATAGATTCAATCAGCAACCAACTTGTACTATACCAAAGTAGGATGTAAAGTGTCCACTGGATTTAAAACTCGAGTCGTACATTGCAATGCATACTAACTCAAACCAATAAGCAGAGTTGTGTCAAGCCTCATATCATAAGCCAAAGTCATATTTCTTTGAGTCACACCATGCTTTGGTGCAGACTATTCTCTTTGACAGGGGAGTACCCAGTGTGTTTCTATCACCTAAGGTGAAAATACTGAGGTCCCACATACTTGCATATTGGCTGACAACTGCCTAGTCTGTGATTCCATGTAATTCTCAGTCCAGTCAGACATGTCCCCTACTAGTATCTGGAAATGAATCTGGTTCAAAATAACAAGCAAAGCAGAAGCAGACATCTTTCGATCTGGCAGTGTTGCTGCATCATCTTAAGTGAATCTGCTATGCCCTAAAACTTATCGAAATGAGATGTGTCCCATGCAAACCCCAGCTAAGGTTTCTGTGACTGGCTAGTTTTGAGATACCCCCCTGGGTAGGTGTTATGCATATCACATTACAAGTCACGTGACATGTACCCATTGAGTTATTCAAGAACCATAGACACTGTTAAGGGAAAACCCCTAACACTGGCAGTGTTGTGTACAATGGAATGCAATTCATCATGTGCTTCACTCTGGCCATCAGTAAGGCAAAGTGGCAAATGAAACAGCCCCGACTGGCGGATAACGATTTCTGGACAGAAGTAAACTCTGTTGAGATTTTGTTGTAAACAGAAGTCTCTTATATTGTATTGGAACCATTAGGGTTGCTGGTTGTGTTATTACAACCTGATAGTACTGGTACACTGAAATACTACAGCACTCTATTTAGATAATTAAAAAATATTTAAATGAAAATGAAAATATTCAAAAGAGGAGCTGGAAGTCATCTTCAGCCACACCAATAATCAAGTTGATAAATCTACCAGAGTAACGGTACATATGCCTTTATTCAGTATCATAGACATACTTATGGTAATGTTTGAAATACACATGCAAAATTCAATTTATGTGATTGTTTGCGTAAATGTATATGTCAGACCATTGCTAATGATCAAAGTCTTGTAGACAGCTGACTAAATAGAATGGCCTTTACCCAGCCCCAGGTGACATACCACCATTAAAACCACATCAAACATTTACTGACTATGCAATAACTATTCTGAACATTGTAATGTTGATACAGATGCCCTTAGCTACACCTGAAAAATTGTCAGTTATGTAGAAGTGCAATTGCTGAGTACTGGTTGGTAGAAATGCTAGTTGGGGCTCTTCCAGAAGGTTTAAGTGTTAAAGTCTTAATAAAACTCAAACTGAATTCTTATCAACCTATAATATTCAACTATGACAAATGTCTTACATGTGGTTTTCAACATTGCAGAATGACTGATGTCCTTACCCTCCTGGATGAGAAAGGGGTATATATGGCATTGGGAGTTTCTCCAGATTCAATTCCAGCTGGAGGTACTTTTCAACAAATATTAGTAGTGGTAAACTTTCCAGCAATCTGTAGGCAGCAAACACCTACACAACAGAAACCTACAGACTAAATACCTATTCTACAGGAGAAAATTCAATATAGTGGAATGTGGAAAGAAGGGTTCAGCCTATAGGTACCACCATTGTTGTAATTACCAAGTTAACTAACCTTAAATATGGAGATTAACACACCGTTAGAAAATGTGCCATCCTACCTGAGTATTTTGCTCTATGCATACTGTTTAGCTGTTCAGATACAAATTTTGTGTTACGGGGGTACTAAACCTCAAGTAACTATACTTATTCGCTAAGTACGTACTGGGTGTACGGCCGTAGATCCTATTCCTTGCTAAGGTTCGTTATGACCTGATCTCTTATTTTCAGGAGTCGCTTATTCCTCTGGACTTCCTTTTTCCTATTTTCTTCTTGAAGACGCTTAACTTTCCGGGCCTTCTTAAGCTGATTCTTTGTGTGAGGCAAAGGATTTGATTCGGTTGTGCTGCCAAGTATTCCGAGTGTGTTCACTTGTAGCTATACACCTCTCGGCTTCTTCCAATACTCGATCTAGTCGTGAATCTTCCGTAAGATCCCTAGGGGTCGACGAGACCGCTCTTTCTAATAGATTGTGCTGAGCTCTATCAGGATGAACGAATCCAGAATTTTCCTTTAACGGTGCTGAATGTTCGCGCTTCCGAAGATTATCAATGTGAATGATCAATCCAGGTTCGAGGCCGATAATCGAGGCAAGCCACCAGACGCACTGGGCCACAATGATTTGCTGAGTTCTGCTGGCGTAAGATAGGACCTTCTCGAGGGCATATACAATAACATCGGAATCGTTTTCGAAAGTTATTGTCATTCGTATACGTATAGGGGATACTTAATGGTAAGGTGCTGCCGTACTATGCTAGTATATTTTTATATATATAATAATAGATATAGGTATCATAAAAACTTAATAATAAATAAAAGTCTTCTTTCGCTGGTAGGTTTTTTGACTGTTCGCTGCTAGAGCTTATCCTTCCATTGCCGCGGAGACAATGTGAGTATTTTATAGTCTTTAGCTGGCTCAAGTTTGGCCGCCATTCCACTGACTATGACAAATGAATTGCTTGATAGCTTATCTCGGAAGACAGTTCCGAAACTCGCCATGAGTTCCCCAAGGTTATCGTGTGCATGCGTGATTGGTTTCAAAGCTTTGCGCTCCTCTCAAGAGGCCATCATCACTACATGATATCAACCGCATCATGTGCCTACTCGTACTTCAACTTAGACATCTTGCTTCCGTTTGTTCAGTAGTTGGAACACTGACGTCATATAGACTGCTCATCGCTTTATCGCATCATAATAATATCGTGTAGATATTAATGCCTCACCATACCGATTTGGCTATTCGGCGATGCTTCAGAGATTTATGTCGGCGACCCACCGATACTCTGGCAACGTAGATTATGACACCCTTTTCGGGTTGCGATGCATACTAACTCAAACCAATGAGCAGGGTCGCTTCAGGCCTCATATCATCAGCCAATGCCATGAATCCCTCACGCACTGCATGCTTAGGATCCAGACTTCTGTGATCCTGGGAGTGCGCGCACCGACCCTTATCTCTGAGAGATAAGGTGGGACGATCCCTCGTACTCGCATATTGCATATCGCGTGCTGCGCACCACATAGGATGCGTTGTCCCGCTATCAAGTTATAATAGGTGTAATGTATAATTATGTGCACCGCTGATGGTTTTTCACATCCCGGCTATGGCAACATAATTGCATCATCTTGCGAATCCCCTTGATAAGACTCCTCTTTATCAAATCATTACATACGGCTCAGATGTAACCCTGCTAAAGGCCGTCTGACTAATATCGTGTTTCCTTACGCAAGAAGTTGTTTTGCGCCGTGACCAATGGTATCCACTTCCGAATGGTAGTCACGCGTACTTGCTGGGATAACATGTATCATTACCGCTGTCAGGAGAGAACCCCTAACATTTTGTCACTGAATCCACTGACCAACTATTTATTGGAATTAAATTACTAGCATTACCAACGGGAAGATTCGTTACATTGTTGCTCCTATGATAACATATGATATATCAATACGTTCTACTCTGATGTATAGATAGATGGAATCATAACAGTATATACTGTCGTACAACAAATGTTTAAGATAAATTTTTGAGCCACTGAATAGCAACTCAGAGAAGTTATTAACAGAATAACTGGAATCTAAAACTTTGTAAAAGGGAAAATATGTTCAAAAAGAACCTCACCAAGGTCTGTATGCACACTGAGTAGCCTCTGGACTGGCAAAGCTGCTGCATTCACAGTAGTACATTGTAATATATCAGCTGTATTCCAGTACAACTTTTCAGATAACTACATTTAGCTCTGGTACCATGTGACAGCTGTTAAGAATAAGTCTGTATTTCTCTGACTGGTTATTTGTTATGGATGGTGAGAAGAATATTGTTCAAAGATTATGTACAAACAGTTCAATCAGAATGAGAAATAACATAGAAGTCAATTTGAGTACAGTGTGGACAAGATGCAGGAAAGGGAAGGAAGGGATGAGAGAGACACATTCAAATAAGCAACAAAGACAAAAATATTCAACAGTTGGGTATATGCATACAGCCTATGCTTTAGTAAATAAAGAAAGAAAGACAATGGTAGCCCAAATTAATAATCAATTGGTGCATATAATAGAGAATGCTATAGTGATTCCAGCGAAGTATAGTATTTAGGCAAATAGAATATACTGGAAAGTGGTGAACTTTATCAAGCCATTAACCTAGACAGACTGCATTGAGAAAATTGGTCTGAAGTCTTAATAGTCTAGAACAGTTCCATGAATAGATTCATGGGGTGTGCATACTGAACAAGTATAGAATGTTAGAAGAAGAGAATATGAATAGACTAGTCTGGCCCAACTGACAAGGGAATCCAGCACATTGACAATCCAACTCCTACTAAAGACCAAAATTGCTTCATTGTGAACAGAAATATATTGCTCGCAGAATTTGAGGCATCTTAAAATAAACTGCAATTAGTAAAGTTTCTACATTTCTGGCTTGAATAATTACTCTAGATAATGATAATTTCAGTATACCAGGGTTTCCTGAATAGTTCGCAGAATAAGTTATGGATATATACTTCCTTGTTTGACTGATTAGAGATCTCCTAAGGGTAAGATATGTAAACTAATTGCCAGGGAGTTTAATAACCAGTGGAATTATACTATCTGGAAGACAATTAATGTCTATAATAATCTGTTCAGTTTAACTAGTATAGGAGAATCAGAGTCTTTTCATATCCTGGAATTGTTACTCCAATATCTATCTAGTAACCCAAATTGTATTAAGGATAGGTTAAAATTGGCCACTGTGTGGAACTAAATACTTGATAATGTGAAAGGAATATAGGATATGGCAATTGTATAACTCCAATCTTCTCAGTTGATGGGTCAGAAATTGAAATGTACAATGCCACCTTTCTGGGGGACATAAGAGACATATTCTCTCACAGCTATGAAAACTGACATGTATGTGAACAAGTACAACTAGAAATGATAAACGCAAATGAAATGATAGGAAATTGTTGGTATTTTCTGACAGAACGGAACTGATAGAAATGATTTCGATTGTAAACTATGAGAGGAGTATGGGTCACTCAAAAGGAAGAGGGTGTTTGCAGGGAATGGGAAGTGTCCAGCTACTAAAACAAAGAAGAGAGAACTTAAGAAAGAATAAAAACTGTTATTTAGAAAAGAGAGGCTATTGGATATTGTAGGAAAATATATTGATAAAGGTGTAACCAAGGAAGGCAGGTGGAACGAAGATGATGGCTGATAGTAAAAGAGTATATTGAATAGAGTTAGACTTAGACTATATTAGCAACAAGAATGTAAGTTGGTTTTTAAACTCATATTCCACATTCATATCAAGAAATAAACCAAGTGGGTTTATGTTATAGGTAAAGTCATTTATTGGTTTTATTTATATACTAAGAATTCAAGAGAGTAGAAAAGAAAATCCTACAATACAATACATTATCTCTTTACATACACTCAGTACATTACCCCTGAACTATCTGCAATGCTTTGATACAATATTCACATCCTCCACTATAATTCTATAGACCACTAATCACAGTCCAATCAAAACAAATGTATCATAAAATCCAATATCACAATTTCTTGAACCACTTCCTTATTATACTAATGAATTCTGTCTCCACTCTCTACAACACTCAAGTACTACATAATTCCAACAACATCAATGTATCGTGATAACTCCTGTTATTAATTGCTGCCAAAAATCCAACTGATAATAACAGTTTTGAATAGTAACAGTATTTCTATATTACGCTGGATGTCCTCCAACAGCTTTTGCTAATAGCCCTGCAATCTCTGCATATCATTGAGACAAGTTGTGAATCGCTGGTAATCCCATAATCAATTTCACTGGTTTGCAGATCGAAAAAACAAATTATGTTCAATGAATACCATAATTTAACTGTTGTTGGAAAATAAAAGAGTCTTGGATTCATTCCACCTGATACTCCATGTCACTGGCAACTTCAACCATATTAGTGGGAAGAGAATACTGTCCCAGAAGCAGATTGTTGGTAACAGATTCCAATTGCAATCCAAGGTGTACCTTATCAACTTTAACTGCTACTGGAAGGTCTTACTTACCACAGTACGGGAGATTTGCTACATAATACTGTCCAGTCCAACATAATTCCCATCATTCATTCATAGATGTTGGGTGCTCAAATTATGTCTAGAATTTAGCCTTAAAATGGATTCAATTGAGTTCTAAGTGTTGGTGTTACAGTGTGATTTACACATTGCTTTGGTAATTTTTAAGTACACCACAGTTTCACTAGGACATGTTTGCAGATCTGTTGTATTGGTTTGTACTAGTTTGGCCTGAATTATTAAGAAATTTTGACTTGGTTCCCCCATATCTGTGAAAAGTATTCATGTATCTGTACTATGAATGGCAACTACTTTGTTAAACGGTGAGATTTGTGAGAATCTATTGTATGCTGCAGACTCTACCAAAGGTAGCCACTCTACCCAATTGTTCTGTTGATGATGTATAAAGACCCCAAGCTACTGTTTCATGCCAGTATGTGCTGTTTCGATCTGGCCAACATTGTGAGTATAGAAGACAGTGGCTAGGTTCCAGTGTACTGTGAGTCACTTACACAACAGTAATCTATTCCTCCATTCCAACTGTAGACTACATTACAATACTATCCTTGCTGGGATTGTATACAGTCCAACCATATCTGGAAGAACGAAATCTGCCACTGTGGGGGCATCCACTGAAATATGACAGGGGACCAAAAGTCTAATCATAAATAGTTAATAATCACACAAATTGAATAACCCATCTTGCACTCTGGCAGCCCCACTTTGAATAAATAAGGATATCTTCGAAGCATTTCTCAGGAAACTGGAGTAGTCGAAAATTATTTAAACTGAAGTATACAGAATATTTAGATAATTGGCATGTATGCCACCTGACACCTTGCAGGATGACATCCTTCTCTATGCCTTTCCAGTTGAAATTTCAGCCAGACTTGGTTCAACAGAAAGGTCAAGAAATCTGTCCAGTACCAGTTACTTGGCCAACTATAGTTGTTCCCAAGACACTTTGATCTTTACTGAATATCTTACAACTTTGTTCTCCAATTACACATACTGATATCATATATGCAACCATATCCTATTGATATCAGTCATATTCTGATCAAGTTGGATACAGAGAATTGATTTCATGTACAATTATCAGTCTTTCAAATATCGGATATGTTTGTTTATCAGACTGCATACATTTGTATTTTTTTGACTCATCGTAATTTGTTCAGAATTGATAATCCTATGCCAGGTACCCATAAATGGCTCCAAAGAAAGCATTACCAGTTCCATTGTAGGGACCTGAGGGGCATACAATCTTGATTCACTCCGAATCTGAATGTGACGAATTTGTGACCATATTAATCCACTCCCTCTCATACTTCCGAAGAAATAATGTTCCTGGTAGTTCAGAATATAGGCTTATTTGAGGCCTTCTAACTGCTTGGCTGCCTGATCTGATCAGATGACTCCACCTCATTGCTAGTCATTCCCAGCTTCCTAAATATCTGTGAGAGACTATACTCTCTATGTGGTAGTATACTCTCTCAGTAATAGTATATCAATGTGGACTTCCTTCTCCTCTGGTTATAGTATGCTGTCTATCTACAACTCTTGTACTCTCTTTACAGTCAACCTTTCGCCTCTTTTGGCACTGTGGAATACTGGGATTGATCACTTGCTTCAGGTACCTGGTATTGGTATGACCCAGGTGATAGCTCTTCCTATTCAGTCATATGTAGAGTATAACATACGTCCATCTGACTAAAGATCAAGCTTCAAGTTCTGGGTAGCATATTTATATGGGTGTATGCCCTGGGAATTTTAGTGTTAATGTTCAGGAATTACTTTGCAAAGTCAATATACGAGAAATTGGATTCTATGTGACTAAGTTCTAGAGCAATGCTATTTTTAGCAACCCACACACTGGTTATAGATTCTCTTGCTGGTACCCTTCATGTGTTTACCAGGGCCATCTCTCCCATCGACTACTTGTCTACTACCATTCTCCTACCCAACTCTGTAACTCCCAGTCTTTCCTCCTCTTTCCACTCATCCTCCCAATTCACACCTCATCCCATCATCTTCATTACAATATTTAATACCCCTCCACTTTTGTTGCACTATATTCCTTTTTGGTTAAATATATCTTACTCTTTGACCTTGTACAAAGCTTCTGCTATTTCTGCAAGTACTGTCTTTATATCAATTGACTCCTACTCGTTTGCTTTTGTACTATTTAAACCATTTCTGTACCACCATCTCCTAATAGAAATCTCCATCATTGTACCTTCGTTGTGCTGGGCCCTATTCCTTCTATTCACTGTTAAATTTACTAGGCATTTGAGTTTATCTTGGTACAGGCGAATCAATCTCTGTTGACTCTAGGAAAGATAGCAATAAATGTTGCCTGCACTGATCTATCAATGTCAGAAATGGTACTCTTTCCACTGCCATTATATTGATCCCTTCCACACTTTAGAGTCTTTGATTTTCAGAGGAGGAGGTGCAATATAGTCTATTGTGGTTAAGATATTGCTAAACGGATTGGCATGTAAATGCCAATATCATGGACATTGACTAACCTGGATCCTACCATTGGATCCAAAGAAGACTGATTGCTGTCGGTGGTGATCATCATCTAGTTGGCAGATTCCCACCACAAGTTCAGTTCCCTAGTGACTATTTCACTTATATTGCAAATCTCTAATCCACTATAGATCAGTGTTGAAATCTCCTGGCCAACTAATAATTCAAACACAGTTGGAAAGGCAAGTGAGTATCAGAATTTGGTGTAACTGATATAATGTTTCAGAGAAGCAACCAGAGATGTAAGTGACTCTGAATTATCTTTTTGCAGGTGGGGTCCTTGCATTTACTCATTTCGCTTTGGGATTGGAATCTATTTTTGGCTTGGTCAGTAGTTGAAGGTCAATTCAGCCATTTCTCATTCCTAAACTGGTGAGCTAGTATAATCGAGTTGGCTACGTGTAGAACCTGTGAGGATTCCAGTTGTGAGGTCCGGCGCTTTCTTTGTAATACGATTGGTGTCATTAGAGTCTTTGGAGTCATGTTTTTGACTGAGCCCACATTGGCCAGATGCTTGCTGAATGGCACTACTTTTCTGATATTTCATTTTTCCTGATTACTAGCACTGATTAAAACCTTCAGAACATCTTCCTCAATATGTGCCAGCTAATCATCACCCCTGACCATATGGTGCAATCTCTTCATTTTCTCATTTATGATGGCATGTCTGTCTGAGTTCATACAACTGCTGACTTGTTTACTATCTCTTACTCATCTAGACAGGAATCTCTCTCCTCCTCTGTTGCCCATCCCTCCTCTCATCTGCATTACTTTAGCATTGCCCAAGTGCATGTGGTTCATCCATATCACTTCATCAGCAAAATGTAAATCGGTCCAGAAGCAACATGCAGTTCTCACAGACACTCCAGTCGACCTCACTAGTGCTCTCACACACTTCAAGATGCTTCCTGGCCCTCCTGGAGCTAAGCAAAGTGCTCTCAGACTCTGCAAGAGCATTCTCAGGTGCTCCTGCAAGCACCTGCTGCTGCTTTGGAGGTGCATTTAGGATCCTCTTAGATTTGACTTACAGGATAGTACAATGTTGGAGCAGTTGAGACCTCTGCGCATGTCTGTGGGAGACTTTGAGAGCAGCTGAGCCTTCCACGCAGCGCTGGGGCAGACTTCCAGAGGAGCCGTGACCTCTGCATAGCTCTGCGGGGGACTTGGTGCTGTATTGTCGCAAGAATGGTTCTGACAGATCCATAATCACATGGCATTTCGTCTATCATATATGTCTCTGTTACAGTCACCAGATTCGCTACATCATCATATGGCATGTATTATCTTAGTCTGTCTATATATACATACAGTCCATCAGGCTCCAGAGAGTACTGGAGCATAATCGAAGGAGCACCTGGAACTGCTTATTGAGAGAACTTAAAGATCCACTCGGAGTCCAATGTGGCAGGAAAATCCCTTTCTCACCACCACCAGATGCCAGTTTGGCAGGAGGAAGCCGCCATGGAGCGTAATAAGATACAGGTATACTAGTGACAAACCGAGAGTAGACTGAGCAACAGGGAGTATACATTTGGAAGACCCCGGGGTAGATAGACAGCATCCCATTATATGAAATACACATGATATCTTTCCCAGCACTTCCTCCCATACAGTCTTGCCATGCTTTCATGGATGCACACAATTTGTGTGTTTCCTCATGGTGGGGTACCGCTTGATATCCCCTTACCCTTGGCCTACACTCTTTGCACCAGAACCAATCTTTTTCACAAATTCCCTTCTAATGCAGTGAGAGCCATGCCATATAACCACACTGTGAACCTGTGAACTTGGACATGTACTTGGAGGCTGAGATCAAGCAAGTTTGGAGATGCACTTGGAGGCCCAGAGAAAGTGAACTCAGAGATGAACCTGGAGGCCATAATCAAGTGACATTGCAGATGCACTTGGAGGCCGAGAGTGAGTGAACACAGAGATGAACCTGGAGGCAGTGATCAAGTGAGATTGCAGATGCACTTGGAGGCCGAGAGCGAGTGAACTCAGAGATGAACCTGGAGGCGGTGATCAAGTGAGATTGCAGATGCACTTGGAGGCCGAGAGCGAGTGAACTCAGAGATGCACTTGGAGGCCATAATGGAAGCGAGATGGAAGATGCACTTGGAGGCTGTGATCTAGCGAGTTTGGATATGCACTTAGAGGTCATGATTGAACATGACAGGAGCAGTATGTGGCAATCGATCTCGAGGCGGTCATTCTGGAGGTGGTGAATCTGGTGGTGGTAGATCTGGATGCAGTCGATCTGCAGGTGGTCGATCCGGAGCCAGTCAATCTGGAGGCAGTCGATCTGGTGATAGTCAACCTGGACACAGTCAATCTGGAGTCGGTCAATCAGGAGGCGGTCAATCAGGAAGTGGTTGATCTGGAGGCGGTTGATCTGGAGGCAGTTGATCTGGAGGTGGTCGATCTGGAGGTGGTTGATCTGGAGGTGGTCGATCTGCAGGCAGTCAATCTGCAGGCGGTGAATCTGGAGGCGGGCAATCTGGTCGCGGTCAATCTGGAGGCAGTCGATCAGGAGGCGGTCAATCGGGAGGCGGTCAATCTGGATGTATTCAATCTGGAAGGAGTCAATCTGGAGGTGGTCGATTAAGAGGTGCTTGATCAGGGGGGAGGCATGATGGGAGCTGAGATTCTATTCAGTGGTTAACTCTTCATTGTGGGAATGTAGAGAATTGAGTGCAACAACGTGCGCTGAGATGTGAGAGATGAGAAACATGCTTGGAGTCGGAAACATTAGATTTTGGGGTGCTGTAGTTGGAGTTACCTCATGATCATTGCATGCAAAGATAGAGTGGAATGAGATAACTTGGTGTTGTTATGTGATGGTAGAGTTGAGGTCGAGACAGCGAGAAATCAGACGAGATGTGGAAATCATCAGGAGAGGCTAGGTCATAACAGAACTTTGTATGTGAGTCAATATTCAAATCCTGATACAGAAGGTATGACTCCTGACCCGGCGTATAACAACATCAATACGAGGTCTTCTCAACCCAGTCAGGTCAACCGTACCCCTGATTTGTCATATCCACTCATATTCTGCATATCATTCCCATCTTCATCCTGCATCTCTGTTTCTTGTCCATCACTATACCATCATCGTAGAATACAAAGTTAAGTCATCCCTCTCTATCTCTCCATGCCATGATCATTAGTTAACACCCTGTACAGCATACACTGAGTACTGCAGCATCGACCCAAGATTGTCCGTCTTCCATTCAGTCTCACGATTACAAGTTAACCCCTCAATGTAGCTTCCGCATTCTGCGTCCCTCCCTTCAAGATCGACCGCCACTAGCTAGCTCTCCATGAGAACTCAAAGGTAATGACACCTTGTCACATTCCCGCTGTTGCGAGTTAACTAACAGATGAATAGTGTCACCAGCACCTAGTGTTAGCAACGGTTCCGGGTTACCCGGCTTCGGTCCGGGTTGGAACTGGAACCGCGACCCCGGTCCGGGTTAGGAACCGCCAAGGAACCCGAACCGCGCTGGCTTGGCGGGGTTGT
>Ga0307515_10001404_pt1 | contig 54471 bp, 60 predicted proteins | sample 17_EM_MG_FD_194513 | JGI IMG/M metagenome (GOLD analysis project Ga0307515, IMG submission 194513) | Populus trichocarpa ectomycorrhiza microbial communities from riparian zone in the Pacific Northwest, United States - 17_EM | ecosystem: Host-associated > Plants > Roots > Unclassified | place...
GAGAAGCCCTCAGACCTTGGAATCTTAATGTCAACTACCTACCCCCACCACTTATACTCTCATCTCCACCATCCTCACCAAAAAATGTTAAAAAACAAACTACCAAGTGTTGCATCATGGGCAATCACTCAGGTTGAAAGTGCACCTCCTCCCAACCACCACCACCCCCTACAGTGGTACAGCACCAACCTGTCATTATACCTGATGTGTCTTCACAAACTACTGAAGCTCTGTAATACTGGGAGATTGACCCTAGGTCTTAATCAACAAACGCCACTAGTGAACTCCGGACTGATAAAGACGATGATGAATACGGCTTTACTCAGGATGCGTATAAGGATTTTCACCCGAAAAACACAAGGTGACTATGCCAATCCCTGATCCCAATCCATAGTATCGACTAAAGAGTATCATCTTAAGATATCAATTGTATATGTACACAACTTAAGAAGGGCCTAAAAGAATTATCATCTGAATCACCACGCAATCGTGATGACTCTTGGACTTCTACTGGATGCCAAAGTATTGTCCCACCAACTGGCATTTACACTCAAAGACTGACTTTCCAAGAATGCAACGACTACAAGTATCAACTTGTATATAAGACACAGCAATGTAGTGTCGCCTCAGCAGAAGGAGTAGTGCCGACTCGAGAGTATTGTGACTGAGGTATCCTCTGCATCACGGTGCTATCGGGCTGATTCTCGGACTTCCTTCAGACTCCAAAGTATCGTCTTGCTTACTTCCCGATGAACAACTTGCTTTGATGAAGGTACTAAGAACAACCAACTATAAAGAGATGATAGAAATATCCGTGATATAGAACTGAGGATAAATGTACAACCCTGGACTTCAAGAGAGAAGTATCCTTGTTGACTTCGATGGAGAACTAATAGATACTACACAGGAAACAAGTTAAGGCTTAACCTCCAGGTCGAAAAGTTCAATAGGTATCCGTAGATAGATATTATTGTAGATTGTATGTGTAGGTGGACGGCTCTGGTCATGATAAGGTGCGGCTCTGTTGCAGTAGGTGCGGCTGTGTTGCATTAGTGCGGCTCTGCGGGAGGCTCGCATAGTAGTTAGTTCCAGCACGATGTCAGTTCGATCATCAATAACATTCACTACTATATGTATGAAGAGGCTATCTGCCCACATTGGTAGCAACACTCAACTTCTGACGGCGTCACAAGCATCAGAAGCGATCAAAATACGCACGATGGCAGATTTACTTGGTTGTCTACGACCCACTGGACTGCCGGCAGCTCGGAGACATCACACGAGTCTTCCGACTTTGCAGCCCATCCTGCTACGCACAAGACGCACAACACGCACGACGCTCACGATGCGCAAGATGTCAGCTTTACCAACAAAATCGACAAAGCCGAGTCAATTACATTTACCAGCAGGTTCAAGACCTCAACAACTGCCAGGGGGCTTCCAACCTATAGAACTTTGCACAACAGAATTCGTCACAAACAGAATGAAGGTCATCGACGACAGCCCTGGGCTCTTGTCTGACCAAGCAGTCAACTGGATCAGGCCTACAGAGGACGTCCAACTGGTGATCATTGATGCTAACCTCTCCGGGAGCCTTGAGCAAGCAGAGAAATTCGCCAAGCTTTGTGACCTCCACGAGAGCTTGGCTGCTAAAGTCAACGACTTGGACGCTACTGGGCCCATCCAAGAGGGCCCGAGCAGGGAATTAGCGGACGCTCGGCAACAAATTGAGGAATTGGAAGAAGAGCTCCAGATCTAGAAGGGTCGCTCCGCCAAGTTGGAGAGACGGCTCGACAAATGCAAGTCGGAGCCGGAGACAACAGAGCAGATAGACATCACACAGCTCCGGCTGGAGAAAGACATGCTGCTGCATCAAGTCAACAGTCTCTGGTCAGAAAAGGGAGGCCTGGAATCCGAGTTCAGAGCATTCGAACGCGTCATTCAACGACTGACGACTAACTAAGTGCAGGCGACTCCCATGCCGCCTCCAGGCCCATTCAGGATCCGTGGCTCCTCTGAACCGACCTCAGGTTTTTTCGGAACCCATGGCTCCACCGAACCAACCCCTGGCCCATCTGGAAGTCATGGCTTTTCTGTCAAGTCATCCAACCTTCCGCCATATGAGGGCAAACAAACCTTGGACAATATCACCACCTTCCTTTTTGCTTTGGAACGACACTTCAAGAATACAGCCCAGGCCATTTGATGGGTCGGCACAACAGGCTGGGGAGAGCTAGCAGTGCTACAACTGAAAGGCGACACAGCAGTCTGGGCCATGCACCGCTTCCCAATGTGTGCGCCCATCGAATGGTCCACTTTTTGCATGGAGTTGAAAGCAGAGTATATTCTGTCCAATGCTTTGGACCTGGTCAAACAGGAATGGGAAGAACTGAGCATAAAGAAGGGAGAACTTGTCACAGAGTATAACGAACGTTTCTGCCGCCTATGTTCGAAGCTACACACGCACCAACCAATGCCTGCTGAGATGTTTGCGGATGCTTATGGGTATAGGATCAGAAAGGGCAACCAGGGAGTTTATAGAGACTTGGTCCGTTATATTAGCATGCGCGATAGGACTCCAACCCTCAAACAGCGCATGGAGCACCTCGCTGTGTTGGACACGTCTCTCAACAAATCTCAACCTGGATGTAGCTTCAACACGAACACTAACACAATCACATAAGCTTCAGCTAAGAAAATGGACTCCAAAAAAGTTGGTACAACTGGCACACTGACCAGCCCGGCCAAAGATGACGGTTTAACCTGCTATAACTGTGGCCAGGTGAGTCATATCTCCCGCAATGGTCCAAACTGCGACTTGATGAAGATGCTACTCGAACAGGCTTTGGTCAGCAAAGATGCCCCAAAAGCCAAGTCGGGACGCCCATGCAAAAACAAGAAACGGGGCGGTGCACCACCCGGTGGAAAGGGGAGTTGGCGGCTTGCAGAGGAAAAGGCCGCTAAGCAGGAGACGGACAGTCAGGCGGAGAGTGAGTTGGAGAGTCTCTCAGACTCAGACTCTGAAGCGGAAAAAGGCAAAGAAGGTCAGTAGCTGCGGCTGTACCTCCCATAAAAACACCATCATGTATGGTATCATCAAACAAAAAGGGTGGCAAATTGGTGCCAGATAGTCAATTCACATTTTTCACCCGTTACCACCACTTGAAAGTTAGTAAACTAGATGACTCAGTGGTCGACCTACTAAGGTTTAATGAGAAGATAAGCTACCAAACTAAAGGAGGATGGTGGAGCAGCAAAAAGGCAAGGGTAGGGAAGGACGATGGTGCATCAGAAAACTATGTGGGGCGGAAGTTCATTGATGAACTAAAAAGGCAAGGGGCCGCTGTGGCAGAAATTCCGGATCAGGAGATCACACACTGTAGCTTCCGTAGGAAGCTACTAAAATGGAGGTTTCGTTTCGAGGAGCGTAGGGAGGGAGTAGCCACAGCGAGATAGTTGATTGGCTACAAACTAAGAAACACAAGAGAGAAGAAGGAGAGATGAGACGATGATTGGTACGTGATTGGTGAGGTCTCTGCAAGTCGCGGTGTTGGATGCCGTCGGTTATTCAACCTTGTCGATGGCGTGATGCAGAGCCGCGATAACCCTAACCCAGTCATGTACCCACTCAAATGCGGGGCTTTGTAGTGGTGGGAGCCGTTTTCCCACCACACCGCCCTACAGGCAAAGGAGGTGGGATGGATGATTGTGGAGCCGGCCAATATCAAGGCAGAGGATGGCATCGAGAAACGCCAAAGAGTCAAATTGAAACTACAACTCGGTGCGTCATATGTCTATGAGGCCGAATTTACCATCTACGACGTCAAGGGCTTTGATATTGTGCTAGGCATAAGATGGATGCATGATATATACTGACGATATCAAATCGACCATGAAAGCAATGAAATGTGGATTGCCGATAACCTCTGGGAGCAAAGAGAGGATGGCCTAGTACATTACTTGCCTGGCCTACGCCGCTTGGACGTTGACGAAGGAATAGTGGAGCAGGCCAAATTCAGGGGCATCCACATTATACCGAAGGCAGAGCTCAAAAACATATCTACCCACCTGTTGAAACGGGCCTTCTTGATCAAAGAGCACCTTCGCAGCGATGGCAACAAACTTCCACCAGAACCACCGGGGGAGTTTCAAGACATGTTGACAGAATTCCAGGGTCTTTTCAGCGAGCCAACTTATACAAATTCGCAAAAAAGGAAGGCAGACTGATTTCGAAATTAAAACGGATCTGAATGGCAAAATACTATTTCGCTCACCATACCGCATTTCTCCACGTGAAGAAGAAGAGCTTCGGAGGCAGATAGACAAGGCGATTCGCTGCGGTTTGATTCAGCCCTCTCGAAGCAACTTCGGCTCACCAGTATTATTCGTGCCAAAGCCTGACAGTACGCTGCGTATGTGCATAGACTATCACGCAGTAAATGCCATTACCGTCAAAGATTGTTATTCTCTCCCACACATCAAAGACTCACTCAACTCCATGCACGGCTCCTGCTGGTTCACAAAACTGGACTTGGCGGCTGGTTACCACCAAATTCGTATCGCAACAGCCACCAGGCAAAAGACGGCCTTTACCACTAAATTTGGCATGAATGAGAGGCGAGTCCTGCTGTTTGGCCTGGTGAACGCACCCAGCCAGTTCGTGCGTATGATGAACGGTATCTTGGAGCCAATGAAACGAAAATTCATCGTTGTATACCTTGACGATATGATGATTCACAGCCATACCCTGGCAGAGCATGTTGTACATGTCCATGAAGTGCTTACCTTACTAATGGAACAAGGCCTCCAAGCCAAATGTGCACAATGTGCCTGGGCTTGTCAGAAAGTCGATTGTTGCGGCTTTGACATTGACAAGGACGGCATCCACGCCCAGAAACAACAGACATGTACGGTAATGGATTGGCCTCAACCTGAAAATTGTCAGGAAGTCAGAGGCTTCCTGGGTCTCACCAGCTACTACAGAAAATTCATTGAACACTACGCTCACATTGCAATGCCGTTGTATGCCATTGGCACACCTCAGCAAGGAAAAGAGGATGTTGGGCGGCAACGTGGAGAGCCGAGGAAGGTCAAGCGTACTCCATTCCCCTGGGATAGAGAATGCCAGCATGCTTTTGACACCCTCAAAAAAGCACTCTGCAATGCTCCAGTCCTGGCTCTACCGGATCCCGAAGCCAAATACTGCCTGCACGTCGATGCTAGCCAGTACGCATTGGGTGCAGTGCTCTCCCAGATGCAAGACAAGGCAGAGAAAGTACTAGGTTATTTCAGCTGCAAATTACATGATGGGGAGACGAGATACCCAGCATATGACAGAGAACTATTGGGCATCGGAGACGCAATATTATACTGGAAATTGAACCTACACGGATCCGAGCAACCATTTCTGGTACACACAAATCATGCGACCTTGCTCTGGATCCTCACACAACCACACCTCACCATACGTCAAATGGACATCCTGACAGTGATCCAAAATTTTGACTTGGAGGTTAGGCACATCCCGGGTGTCAAGAATCAGGTCGCGGATGCATTATCTCGCCGTCCATATTTCCGACGGAAGCAATGCAATATAATCGCAATGGAGGTTACTGCGGCCGGGAAATGGATTCAGGACATCAAGGCGGGCATAGTTGACGATGAATGGTTTGGGCCAATTGCACATTCCTTGGCCAACCCCAGTCCCGGCCCCCCACCATCCACCGCGTCTGCAACAGAATGCGAATTATGGGTGTCAGCACAACGATTCTATTTGGAAGAGAATGGTCTACTGTGGTTATGTGGAGATTTGGAGAGGAAGCAGGCGGGGAAAAAGGCAAGGAAAAATGAGAAGGACGAAGAGGAAGTGGAGATCACGGTAAAAGCAAATGAGAAGGTGGAAGACGGAAAGGCAGAGAAGGAGGAAGAGGTAAAGGCAGAGATGGAGGAAGAGGGAAAGGCAGAGAAGAGAGGATGGTTGTGTATTCCAAAGACGATGCGGCATCAGATCCTCCATGAGGCCCACGACTCTCCAGCAGGGGGACATTTTGGTGCGGACCGAACATACTAACACATGAACGACCGGTGTTTCTGGAAGCAAATGTGGCGCGATACCCACTGTGATGTAGTGCGCTGCGACATATGCCATCAAACCAATCACTGGAGCGGGAAACCCATGCTTCTTCTACAACCACTTCCTGTAGCCGAAGGCCGCTGGAAAAGAATCAGCATTGACTTTATAACCAACCTGCCGGTCTCCGGAAGTGGCCACGACTGCATTGTAATGTTTGTTGACCATATTACAAAGAGAGCACATTGGCGAGCCTGCAGAAAACACAATTGACGCCCTGGCCGTTGCGCACATATTCATCGACGACATCGTCCCTCTACACTGAGTGGCTCAAGAGGTTGTATCGGACCGTGATGTACGCTTCACAGCTGACTATTGGAGAGAGGATGCTAGGATTCTGCAGATGAAGCTGCTCATGTCTACGGCGTTGCATCCAGAGGCAGATGGTCTCTCTGAGAACTCGAACAAGATGGTTGAATGCTATTCGCTTGGCTTCACCACTCACGATCAAGCCAATTGGCGCGACTACCTCCCACTAGCGGAGTGTGCTTACAATTCCTCAGTACACCGTTCGACGAAGCTGATGCCTTTTGAACTCAATCTTGGCTATGAGCCGCCTTTGCCGCTGGACATGATCACAGATCTCCGGAGGCCACGAGCCAATGCATCAGCGAAAACATTTCAAAACCGCGAATTCATCGAACGATTGCAGCGCATTTTGGGAGTTGCCAGGGATGAGCTGCACGATGCTCAGCATAAACAGACAGCTGAGGCTAATAAGTTACAACGTCAAATTGATCCCGCCATCACCGCCGGCGCAAAGGTATTTCTAGATACAAACGATCTGCCAATCGCATACGCCAACATCAATCCTATGCGACGCGAACTGGTACATCGTTACATTGGTGCATACGAAATTCTCTAAATACGCGGATACACCGTCGAACTAGACCTCCCAAATGACATGACCATACACGACACACTTAACGTCAGCAGGCTCAAAGTGGATCGCACAGACGATTCTAGAATCGCCTGGCGGCCGCCACCTCCGCCAGTACGGACAAGCCATCCGGCCACATGTTGTGTCGTCCAGTCCATCGCAAACCACCACCGATGCTCTGAGGGAACATGTTGGGAATACGAAGTGAAATGGGATGGTTGGGATGAGAAGGATAACACTTGGGAGCCAGAGGACAATATGGCAAAAGCAAAAGAAATGGTGAAGCAGTATTGGAAGGAAATAGGCGGGCAGCCAAAAGAGAAGAGACAAACGACATGGAGGAAGGCGTGAGAAGCAGGTTTCTTTTGGATGGTTGAGCGACATCGCAGAGTCATATTTGTTTTTAGATCAGGGTGTTTTGTTTCTTCGAGAGCTTTCTCGAAGATAATTGGAGAAGGTTGTGATGTAGGTGGACGGCTCTGGTCATGATATGGTGTGGCTCTGTTGCATTGGGTGCGGCTCTGTTGCATTAGTGCGGCTCTGCGGGAGGCTCGCTTAGTAGTCAGTTCTAGCGAGATGTAAGTTCGATCATCAATAACATTCACTTCTATACATATGAAGAGGCTATTTGCCGACAGTATCTTATCGATGTCCTTTCTCCATGTCAGTATCCCTGACTATATATTAGCCAATCCACACCCTTAACAATCCTAAGATGGCTACAGCCTGCTTCAGAGTTCACATTCATAACTGCCTCATCATCCTTTGCCTGTACCATTGATAGTCAAGTTTTAACTCACAGGAGTGTTAACTACTTCATCAAGGTAATATGCTCATTTTGTGACACAATTGCTATTGGCAATAACTCAAATGGATATGAGCTTATCTGAAGCCAATTATCAACGAATAGGTTCATGTTACAAAGAGCCAGTGAGAGTGCCCTCTTATATACCCACCAGGTATGTAACAGTATATCAATCATGGCAAACGACATAACACTTAATTTGACTATGCTTCATTGCAGCCACATATACAGTAATCTGCAACTGGGTAGTTTTGCCATATATCGAACCGAGAGTATCCCATGCCACTCAGGACATATGAATCTCAGTTGCCTATTCACCCAGACACAGAGTGGGTGGTCAAACTAAAGGGCGATTCATATGAGTCCATTCGGTTGACCAGACTCCAATATATCGATTATTGGTTAATGACTTATCCATCATGTGACCCTGCATATCTCGACATGCCATGGTAGTCCGATATTGACGACACCTCATCTCCCTAGGAATGGATCATTGGAGCATGAGTAAATGGTCCTCTGGTTGGCAACCAGGAATATGCTTTCTTACCGACATGGGGTAACTATTGAGAATAAAGAAGTCGAGAGCAGTACTGATCCAAACATGATATACATCTTGTTCCCACTTGGCTTGAGCCTTGTCGTGGATCAGTTGATACAAAGGTCGGATAATGAAGATATGACTAATAGGTGAACAAATCCAGAAGGTAGATCCCATATAGAAATCTGAGTGATGATTCGTAATTTCGAATCAAGTGTCTATATATGGATCATCGAGTGATTTTGTATCATCCCGGAAATATAACTGTAACACCAAAGGTGTAACAAGCTCCACCTGCAATGCTCAACTTTGATGATAATTATAGCTCCTCAGACGAAGCATATATTGAGCCAGCCAGGCCGATCACAACTGATCACTCAGCCAAGCTGCATAAGAAAACACTCAAAAAACCAATTTCAAATTTGACATATCATCCTGACGTTCCCACATTCGACCCCTACAACATATTGTCCCTTCTCACCAGAAGTGGAACTGATTGCCCATCTTGTTCTCTGGGCTGGATGCCATTACTCCAATTCAAATCTTCAATCTCTTTATAACCAACTCCATTATTGGACAACTTGTAGCCAACATCAATTCCTATACCCAGCAGCAGCTTCTTGGGCCAGAGAAGGAGCGGCAGCATTCCTGGCAGCCAATTACTACTCAGGAGCTGTATCTCTGGCTGGCAATTCAAATTCATATGGGTCTTTGTGGGGTTCCTCCTGAGTGGTACTGGATGAAGGATGGAGTTTGCCTTCCCAAGGATGGATTACCACCAGCAGCCTACCTTGGCAAGACTTGCTTTCAGGAGATCTGCTGCTTCTTCCATGTTTCTCCATACAATTGTAACGGCGGCACGTGACCCAGGTCCGGGTAACGGCCATTCTATATAGTCAGCTCGCCATGAGACTTAGATCTCTAGCGATAATCTTACATATACACCTACTTACTATCACTCGAGTCCACGTCTGCAACCGTATACCATAATTACCATATGTATGCCTATAAGGCCGAACGCTGGCCTACGTGCCCTTACAACAATTCCCTAACTGAAACACATGAAGACTTGCCTTGTAAGCATTCAAAGGTGGATATTCTGCTGGAGCAGCTACGGTTTTTCTCCCAGCAGTACCAAGTACCTGGCAGCAATGTTAATGTCTACAATCCACCCTCCAAGTGGTGAGGATTCACTGGTGCTGAGAATGAGAAAGCATCCAGGCAACAAGAGTACCAATGCAAGTGGAGCAAATTCCACATTTCTTCCTGGAGAATGCCAGAAAGAGCTTGATATACCAGTCATTGTTGATGCCTAGAACAAGCAAAAGGTGAGTGTGGCTGTGGCTAACTGGTATCAAACCTATTTTGATACACAGCTCATATCCAGATGCAATTTGTATCCACTGATCTATTGGATTCTGGAGACAGCTCTCATCAATAGCCTTATAATCTACTGAGATCTTCCAGTAAACAAAGAGCGCACTGTTGAGCACTTTGACTTCTGTCCCTTCATTGTGCATGACCTTTTGCAAGCTGGAAGTCCATCAACAATGAAAAGTTCCTCCCACATTCTAGCTTCACAAAAAATCACTCGGTTGGCTCCCACCACACAATCTGCCTTGCCCCCACTGCCTACCAGGCTAGTTACCAAGCACACCCCCCTTCCCCTCTGCTGAAAGGTACCAGGAATGCATTCCCCACTTTGGATGCAGAGTAGAGTAGATTGTTTCCTTTGCAGGTGGAGAAGAAGTCAGGGTGGTAGTGGAGAAGGCATGAAAACCAGCATAAAGTGTGAGGACTGCAATGAGGCTTTGTGTTGCACACCCAAACGAAATTGTTTTTATGAATTTCACCATATGTAGAGTATTTTTATTTATTCTGGGGGCATTTACCCGGATTGTGGTTGTGTGATGTGTATTTTAAAAGCGGGCCCATCTATGGGCCCAAACCCGGTTACCGGCAAAGGGATAATGGTACTCCTTGGAGGAGGAATGACCATGCACAGTTCGGGAGTGGTAGAACTCGAGGAAGCCAATCTCCAGTCGATTTTGAAAGTATGACCTAGCATTGGTAAACTCTAGGGCGGTCTTTGAACAAACATGTGCGATGCTCTCTTAAACGAATTAGAACTATTCAACACACCCCTTGAAAGACAATTAAATTTATGGGCTTATAGAATCGATATCGCACCTCAAGACAAGAACTGAAGTGCGAAACTCAATGATAAGTTTGTCCCATGTCCTTGCTTTCATGTGTTCTTCTAACAACCATTTCATAGATGCTCTTAACAGAATCTCCCAGACAGAAAGTCATCTAGACTATGAAACTACAAATGCTGTGAGAACGAACTATGATATGCAGGCATCGCCCTCTGACGACATTCTTTTACCTGGAACATGTAGTTGTCTGGAAGTGTCGAACACAGGCTGACTATGAGAAAGACTTTCTTCGGAGCCCAAATACTTCACTTTGAAGACAGTTCATCAGCTATGAAGGTGTACTGGGCAGTCACCATTCCTCTAATTGTGTTCATTGTCTCCACGTAGTTCCTATGGTCACAGATGTATCAACGCCGTGATAGAGCCTGAGATATTGAGGCAAGGCAAGCGATGAAAGAGAAGACTGCTTAATTAACTTAGACTCGGGAGTTGTCTAAGGGCATTGGCAGAGTCTACTAACACCATAGTCTCACCTGGTGTTACAAAGCGACAGAGATTGAATTACATAAATGAGTAAGTTTTAGATTGAGCTAGGCTAGCATTATAGAGTACGAGGAAGTGAATATCGTCTCAGCTTTTGAATTGATATCGTGATATCACGCCGATGTAACTATGAATCTTGTTATCTATCGAGTGACTTTTATTGCGGTATATTTCTAGGCTTTAGTTACAGTACCTACACGCATGGTGCAGCACGATATTTGCGTTTTATTATTGTGCACAGAGAGATAAATGGTGGTTCATGCTAGTTCCAGGGCAGAGAAGAAGACTATCACCCTCACTATCACTCCAAAAAACCTTACTATATATAAGCAATTATCGATTTTTTTCTATCAAAATGCATAATTTAATGTTTTGATACTTCCTGACATGATCGAGTATGCTTGTTGCAAGACGCTAGAATGTCACTCATTCACTAGCAGAAACAGGAAATACAGTCAGGGGAAGTTGCGTAAGCCGGTAGTTTGGTGCATTCGGAGAATGTGGCTTTCAAGCCCCGGCTTCAGCTGTCATGGGAACACTCGCACTGTACGGAGAGGCGAATAATCACGATTTCTCCAATAAACAACTTGGGAGTTACCATTTGGGGTTCACTGGTCATTTAGCACATCTCGAACCATATCCTGACACCGCACCTCTACCCCGGTTGTGAACTTGTCTTAAAATCTCTCTCCTCTGCTCCAAGTTCTTTTTCAAAACCTTAAATTATCCCCTACTATTCTTGTACAGTATGAGTAGAGAAAGTTCTAGGAACGAGAGCAATCTAAATCTCCATTATTGGTACCTTCACCATCTTTGGACAGCCCTTTAGTTATGCATATCTTAGTACATTATCCAACAAATAACCGCGGCAAAATGTCTTGAGTGATAGTGACGGAGATAGTCCGGAGGGGTCCTGGAATAAGTTTCTATGAAGTTCTCTTGAGTGAAAAAGGCGCTTGAGGAGAAACTGAGAGCTATTTGTATTTAAATAGAATCCAGGTTTATCAGTGTATTATGTTGAGTGCACCGGAGGAGAATTGGGTGTAGGCACAGACTGCGGGAACATTGAACGACGAGAGGTACCTACCGTACTTCTTCGGATATCTTCTGACAATACTCGTGTTAGGGCTAACGCAGAGGTGAATGTAAGACCATAGAGGTACGGTTTCTTTGGATGGTTCGGTGACTTCTTGATTTCTTAATCAGGAACGTGAGTCTCAGCCTCTGTTTGATGGCTTGTATGAAGATAGTGTCTTGTATGAGGATATGCATGGCCTGCATCAGGATCAGGGAGAGCGTCTCAAGGTAGTGCAAACGCGTATGCAAACAGATATATGGGAGCCTGTACATATACGGGCATTGGGCCCTCGAGAGGTATATATGCAACAGGTACCATTTGGGTGCCAGCGAGTGACGATTATGGAAGAGAATTATTGAATGTAGATTTTCTCAGTGTTCCGAAGCGGTCAGATCGACCGCCCGGCAATCTACAGATTGACAGATCGGTCAGATGCAGTCGGGATTTCTAAAGCCGCCCTTGGCATAAACTTGCCGGCTCAATGAGGCAAATATCTACAATATTTATTGAACCTGCAGATATCTACGCCAAGGAAGATATCCAGAATTTCTGAAGATATCTGGCGCTTAGAGAAGATATTCATAGATATCGCACATTATCTGGCGAGAAAGCTCACTGCTAGCGCTGAGAAAGCTGTATATAAAAGTGTATTTCCCACACACTGCCAGTGGGAAATACTCCATACTACTTTTCTAGAGCATACGATGGTAGAAAAGGGGCTCATTACTCTTCTGCTGGTTGCCGGGCTATGAGATTGTACTCACAGGAATTCATTCGATTATCCATAGATATCTGTAGTCCGGCTAGATAGATATAGAATGATTTCTACCAATTGACAGATCAGCCAGATACTGATCTGTGAGGCCGCCCTTGGCACAGATCGGCCCGGTCGAGGCCTATATCTGACCGATCTGACCGCTTCGGTTCACTGGCTTTTCTCTCAATTCTTTTACACCATAGAGACTCGTTGTCTACCAAGTAAAACTTCCTCATACGTCCCATCCCGTAGCGTGAAATACAACTATTGTGCACTATCTCCCTTTCTTAATATGCCCAAAGTACATTTTCCCCACATACTACCATCAAAAAGGCGGACGGATCCGGAGTATCAGAACTTCTACACACTTGATGCACATGAGGTCCCCGAGCCTTGTAACAAACAAGAACCGATGCCTAGCAGTGCAGGGTGCAATAAACACCAAGGTTCGAAACCTACAGCGCTTACTCATTGGCTCTCTTTTGTCCGCCGTGCCAGATGAAGCCGAAATAAACCAAGAGAATCCACCCCCTCCCACCAGAATCTGCCGCAGGCACCCGAGACCACTATCCACGGTCATAGTCTCACCTGGCCTGTACAGTCCTGACCCGCGTAAAGTACAACGTCTTGGACTTCTATTTGCACCTCCAGGTATCTAATGTCGTGCAAATACAATGATACCGTAATATGAATATTACTAGCCATTATCTCCCGAATATAAAGTAAGTAATCAGCTTCCCAGCATTCCAGACAAAAGTTCCAAATTAATCAATCCATCCAATCGCATCCCATCTTATTGACCCATAATAACTTGCTCCGGTTAGCGCTTGTTTCATTCATCACCTACCATATACAATATTTACGTACCAATTCCCTAGAAATAAAAACTTTATAAATTGTTTTAAACTTTCTATTGTTAATTCGAGGATAACGTTCAAATGGTAAGTGTACGCAAATATTTATTCCGGCGACATAGTTCTTAATAGCAGCTGCGATTCCCTTCGATCGTTCGTCCTGTACTGGTCAGTGGTTCGGACGTCAGCAGTCAGAATGGGGTGTCCAGAAGAGATTTTATTGTGGTTTTGATCAGTTTTTCATCATTCGGGATTGAAAAAATCTGTCAGCACAAAAAAAGTGACCGAACCACTGTGACCAGTACAGTATGTGTTCTGTTCACTATACCCGCTCCATAGTTCCCAGCTCGATTTTTTAGAGACTCAGCGGGGAATATGGAAGCTCGCGCGCCACGAGACGGCTGAGGCAAAGCTATGGTCGGCGCGTGGATGAATGTTCGGGCAGAGGGCTTTGACTGGGGAGTCCCTAAGGCGGTCATCACTTAAAACTTATACCCTTCAATGATTAACACAGGTCAGCAGAGCATCTTCCCACCGGTGAAATTTATGAACCCCCCTATTGGACAAATTACTACATTCTACGAAATAGAGCATGAATGGAGGCTTATCCGAGAGAAGGAGGTGTTGAAGCAGATGTTGGTGGGGATGGTATTGCCTTAAGGCTGAGTCGTATAAAATCTGTAGAAGGAAGATGCGCTGGGCTTTTCGATGGAAAATGACATACAATGGTGTGGCAAAAATTTTCAGTAATTTGCAGTTGATGGTACGATGTAATGGCATCGGTTTGTGCCAGTGGCACTGCACCTCCTTTGACGCCAGTCCAAGCAACCCAATTCAATGTCTTTGATTCCAATTGATATTTCTTAACGAAAGAGCAAGGTTTCTAATTTCTGCTCAGGAACAATACGCTGGCGTGTGGATAAGTAGCATTGGGCAAGGATTAAAAGTAAGGTGCCGGCGCCATTCCAGATAAATTGGATCACACCCTGTCGTTCTGGAACATCCCAGCTGTCAAAGCAATTAAGCGTTAGGTATCTCGCTGGCCACTGGTGTTTCAGGTTTCCACGATATCTATTACGAAGGAATATGCCGGGCAATTGCACACTGCACCATGCACAAGCACAATACGCGTCCTTCTTTCAAGCTTCCATCAGTACCTTCCAACATTTCGTATAGGATACAGGAACTTAGAACTGAATTCATTCGTTCTGTTTTGCCTAGATTCCTTGAGGGCGAATATGATGCGAAACAGAACGGTGGATTAATCTACACTATACTTCCGACACCTCCGCACTTCCCCATTACCCGTGCACTCTATCTCTCGGAAGGGTGCAGGTATGAGGTATATGGATGATGTGCATGTGGTACGTTCATCCGAGATCGCGAAGCAAAAATAGCCGCCCCCATGTCAGTATCAGCCCGGTGTGGGGATGCTACTATAATTAACCACTTGAAGGCATCACCCAAAAATATATAAGAAATAAAGTACCAGGAATTGGCAGATACCCGGTAAGTATCCCTACAGTAGGTCTGGATGGGTACAAATGTTTTCTACCTCCTCCTTTGCCCTTGCGTTCTGCCGTCGTCCAGTTAATTTGCAACCACGATGCGGATCTTTATCCTCCTTCTCACCATCACAGCCGCCTTTGCGCAATTGATTATTACTGTACCTTCAGCTTCACCTTCCACTCCGTCTCTGACTTCATCTTTGGCTTCACCCTCGGCTTCACCATCAATAGCGCCGGATATATCTTTTCCCGCCTGCGCTCAGCGATGCGTAGCCAACCTGGTCCCAGAATTCTATTCGGATCTTGAGAAGGCGTGTAGTGTGTGGGAAGGTTCAGATTCGGCGACTGAGAACGGGGTCAGTGCGAGTGATCTGCGTGAGAAGCTTGATGGGTGTGTTTCCGATTTATGCCGTACCTCGGAAGAGATGGAGTTCAAAAGCAGGGTGGCGGCAGCGTGTGCGAAATCAACATCGGCGAGTGCGAGCGCAACCCCAACAGCGAAGGAAGCTAAGGCTACAGCTTCAGCAACCGCAGAAGATAAGACAACGCAATCGAAGGCAGCAGGACAGAACGCGCAGCCGGACAAGGGGTTATCAATTGGTGCGATCGCAGGAATAGTAGTCGGCATACTGGCGTTAGTCTTTCTCCTTATGCTGGCAGCATTCCTATGCCTTCGCCGCCGAAGCAACCGCCATCATTACCGCGATGCAGCATTGGAAGCCAATCGTCCATCCGTGTGGGGGTCTGCGCCATCGCATGGCATTGAGCTCTCGCCACCTGGAAGCAGGGATGGGGACGTAGTAAGCCCAGTGTCTGCGGCACTCGCAGGAGAAAAACGCCTAGGAGGCGGAGAGGCTCTCGCGCCACCGCCGTGGAGCCCAGTGTCCCCGATTACCCATGGCCAGCTCAATCGTCAGGCTTCAGTGGTCTCAGCGATGTCACTCGACAGTTCACTCGACAGTCGTGGCGACGTGACGCCGCCACCACAACCATCACCCACAAAGCGCGCGTCAATAGCTAGGGCTGACTCGGTTAGTTGGCGGCGGGAGGTGGAGGAGGCGGCACGGAGGGCTGCGAGAAGGGTCAGTGCCATGGCATCTGCCCCGATGCTGGAGGCGCACGAAGGCGAAAGGAGGAGCAGCAGCGGATCAAGGCCTGGGAGTGTAGGGAAAAGATGGAGTCGAAAATGATCGATACTCAGTTCGTTACTTGGGAATATTGGAGTTTTGATGTCTACAAGCCGGGACCTATATATATAAGATTTCGGTTTCTTCTTTGGTGTATATTTGTCTACGAAGCTATATATCTTTAATTACTCACAGCACTTTCTCAGACTTGGTGATGTGGATGCAGATAGATCTCTTGGATTAGGATTTGCGGTTGAAACAGTAGAGGTTTTGAACTCGTGTTCTTGTGAAGTGCGAGCCCGATGTGAAAGACTGAGGTACGAAATTCAAGGGACATCATACATCTATGATCATGAAATACCCAGAGATATAGCGATGGGTACGCATCTATACATGACGAGGTATTGCAAAGTTAATCGATCGGAAAGTACGACTAGAGTGATAACTTGTAAGGCCGTTGTTTGCTCCAATCAAAGCACGTCCTTTCTGTGCTATTGTTAGGCTTCTAGACCGATTACATACCACACCACCGCCAAACGTACCTTCTTTTTATAACTTTAACTTTAGTTCCTTTGACTTCTTCACGATGAACTAATTAACCGTCCCCAAGCTGCAATAGTTTGATATCTATGATAAGTGATAGAAGACTCTATAAATCTGACCGTTATGTTGAGCAAGCTCAATTGGGTAGATGTAGGTGTATGCAGTTCCAGTTTCAGCACCGTCTCAGATGGAGCATATCAGCCTTCCTTCTAAGACGTCTAACATGATCTTGATGCTGATTCCGTTTGCCAGTAGATATGCTATAATGGAGTCTCTGCCCCAATCAGGAATTTTGACGGCTGTCTTGAACACGGATTGAACTAGGAAGGATTATTGGTCTATATATAATAGAGGCTCGATGTTCAACCAATGGATGCGCTTCAAGAGATTAAGAGTGTCAAGAGTCGTCTGATGTGTACGAAGCTTTATTATAATGGTCCCAGCTCGGGTTTCTGAAGCTTTGTCTTAGATAGCGTCGAAAATATATTCTCACAAAATCTTAAGATGAAGAATAGATATCAAGCCCTACGACATGCCTTTTTTCTATGCCGCACCACCACATTCAACTCGCAAGCAACCACATAACATTTTATTACACGATGTTGGACCGTCTATCGAATCAGACAGCTCTCCCAATGGGATTGATTGATTGTCTGGCAAGTTGTGGTTCCTAGAACTGCTATTTTAGCCCGTCACATGTATCTGTAAGATGGTACTTTTCGAAGCCCATTCACCTAATAGGTTGGGATTATTTCCTCTCATCAATCATGTGTAGACCTGCATCTATCGGAATACGAATACATAACCATAGTCGCAAGTAGAAAAGGCACCGTTGTACAGTTTGAGGGGATCAAACATTCAAGAATTGGCAAACAAGGTTATCTGGTTGGAATACATCGACGAAGGGCAAACCGATCCCAGGAAGGGGAGACTTCACCAGCCAGGAAAAATACACGCTTGTGGTGGGTGTCGTTTCCGTCAAGTAAATTCCAGGCAGTGAAGTGAGGATAGGAGCAACCATTAGCCCCCAGCCCCTCGCCCGATGTATTATAGCTACGGGGGTTAGTTAGAATAGTTGTCGTCATTCTGAGACATAATCTCGTGATTTCGGCAGGCCCAAACAGATGTATGACTGCAGGTGTTTAAGGGGCACTATAATTTAGTTACTATGAGCAACCTGCATAATATCAATGTACTACATACAATACTCTAGTTATTATGCGTTAGTTGCCCATCTCTTTTCATACGATATCCTTGTCCTGAACAAACGTTAAAGTTCGATAACATCGAGTAACTACCGCGTCTCGGCGTCTATTCCCCAGCAAAATCAAAGCTTTCTCCAAGTTTGGTCCAACTGAATCGTCTAGCACAGTCGGAGTTAGTCTAGTAAGCAAGCGTACCACGTCGAGACTACAAGTAAGCACGATTGCCGCAGAAAACTACACAACTACTACTGCGTCATGGAATACTCATGCAACAAACGCTACTACTTAGAACATCCACTTGGTAGTACTTATGTACGTATACCTAGTAGTGCGGATGTTTCATTGGGTTTTGATCTACGCAAGCACTTGTGTTATGTAGCACAATTTATTCAGTCAATGTAAAATTCCGAAATCCTGAGCCCCGCGAACAGTTGTACAGTATTTCGCTCTAACATCGACAAAAGCAATCAAATTGAACACCTATTCAATACAAGTCCAAATGCCAGCGGGAATTCCCACCACCAGCAAACTGTCGTTCACCCTTCCACGGGTGTATTGTCACGTGCGTCTCCCTCTACTCTGCGTCGGACGCAGCGGCTGGCTTCTCTCCAATCCTCGGCTTCCGTGCAATGATGAAATGCCTATGCTATCAGAAACAAACCACCACTGTTGAATGAGACCGACTTACTGGAAGTTATACACGTGTAACCTCTTATCCCTAACATTCTTTACCGCATCATCGCACACGGCTAGCGCCTCCTCTCTCTCTAACCCCCCCACTCTGGTCAGCAGCGCAAGCCCATACGCAGCTGCCCCACTCTCGAACGCAACAACCGTCCATTTTCCCAGTTCCTTGAGTCGCTCCTCCTCCGGCCAGGGGCCCCATCTACACAACATCAGAACTTCTGTTTGCTAGTGAGGGTGGTAGCTTACGGTAGTTTATACGCAGTGTGCTCCACATCGACGAATCCTGCCTGTTTCGCCAGTTTCTTTAGCTTTGTGCCGGAGTTGCTGCCGACCATGAATCCGGCTTTCGCCGCGTAGCCGCGCAGTTTCTCAAGGTAGACGTTCAGCGGGGAGCTGGGGTAGAATGTGCCGTCGTCGCTGTAACCGGTGAGGCCGTGTTCGTTGATTTCGATCCAGCCGCCGGGCATGAGGTGGCGGTAGAGGCGTGCAATGTAGGCGGGCCAGTCTTTGATGGATAGCGAAAGGTGCCGAGTGTGAATGAAGTCGAAGTAGTCCTATTCCGGTCAACAGGGTAGGCGGAGAGGGAAAGGGGTGGACAGACGGCTCGGAATGTCCAGTCGCATTCAGCGTCGTCCTAGGCTTGTTAGCAACTAAGCAGAATAGTGTTAAGAGAGTGCGCACAATCTCAAAGCGACAGTTCTATTACCCTTGCCGTCAGTTAACTTCTAACCTGGTTAAGAGCGCAACGTACTGGTGGTACCCTAGAACGGTCAGTGGACTGTAGATAGTAGATAGCGGCAGAGATATGAAGAGATTATACCAGGTCGGTTGTATGGGTGATAGATCGGTCCCAATGATCTCCGAGTCCTCAGGAAGATGGTCAGCCATGGCTATCGCCCAAATCCCTGTTCCTGTCCCGACATCCAGCACCCGCTTCGGCTTATCGATTGGCGCAAGAGTCAGCCGTCCACCTAAGAGTAGCAGGCACAAGTGGTGCACGATGTCTAATCTGCCCTACCCATCAGCTCTGGCGTCCTCTGGTGGGTTGGGTAGCTCAGTTTGTACCGGTCTTGCTCTATCTTCACACATAAGTCAGCATTAGCAGGCCCCGAGGGAATGAAATGTAGAACCTCGTCGTTTGGTAGCAGATAAGCACCATCTTTGTATCGGTGGTATGTACGCCCGTTTTCCTCTCGGTAGTCATAGATCGAGGAAGTAACAGAGAATGTATCGCTGTGGTACATCACATTTTAGCACAGCACATCAACCGCCCGCGGTAACTGACTTCAGGTCACTGGGACTGTAATCGGTGTCTCCATTGTCGATTTCAGCTTGCTTTGTCCAGTCGATAGTTAGTTCAATTACTGAAGGAGAGACCAGTTCAATGCCAACACATACAAGTCGGGGATCGACACTGATGGTTTCGCAGCGAGCCATTACCGAGGTGTTGTCAGTCGAGGATCTCGCACTACTAGTAAAATAGCCGTTGTCAAAAGAAGACATCGTAGGTGTAGAAGAAGAGGAAGATAGAGTGAGGGGGATGGAATCGCAAAGGGGTTATGGTGTGTCTTTGGGACCTTAGAAGGGTGTGTGTACCTTAGAGGACGTTCTAGGGAACCATAAAGGCGGGGTTTAACAGATCTTGGGGATCTTGGAGCGTAGGCGACAAACCTGGGCGTTAGAAATGGCGAATGCTCGTGTTGTCTGTGCGACATTACCCCCATCGACTATTCCCAGCGAATAGAAAGCTAGGGAAATACTAGTTACTTCTATTATTATTACAATGGGCGAATTCTCTTGCCTGTTCTGTGGCCAAGGGATTGTTTTTTTTGCTCCGCTTCCGGCGTTCGTTCTGGTGGTGCTAGTCATCGCATGCAGCTTCTGTGCATGAAGCTCACCCGATCTGGTTAATTCTGCGGCAGTTAGGTAAAGAATCACAAGCTAGTGGTATTAAAACATGAAGAATGGATCTGAAGAAACTCCCCGATCAGTAGTCTCAGTCCTAGCCAATTCGTGTTGAAACTGGAACGTAATTCGACAACACAAGTCAGCCACACCTACAAAATATCGTGACAGCATATGAATGATAGCGCGAAACATTTCACGCAAAAAAGCCATCTAGGTCCAATGCATATATTATCGTCAGCACGAACAGCATCCGGCGCTCCGAATTCACACAGATGTTACTTAGAGATATGGAATTATCTAGCGTGCGGAACTATGTGAGATGTTCGGTCGCATGCGCAGTGTCCATGGCTATTCTATGAGAGATAAACAACCATAGCACCCGCTGAAAACATTCATCCAGGAACTTCGTCCATGGTGCTGAGAAACTTGTGGCTGTAGAGCAGAATCAGGAGGCTCAGATTGTCGGTATACAAGTAATACCTTATCTACTGGTTTATAAGGGGTTGTCCCTGGCAGAAATAGAGTTAGCGAGATGTCAGATATCGATAAGCGTGGAATACCATTTCAGACCTCAGCCCAGAGAATAGCAGCGGTAAATGCCGTGGAGTGATATCATAAATGACGTTCTGCACTCTCTTTCAACAATTGGTCATCGTGCATGCATCTCTTCCTAAATTGAATCCTCCAATCACCAGATGTGATACTGCCATCCATCACCTCGCAAATTCTAGGGCCCTACCTATTTGACTAGCAGCAGCCCGTCCGGAGGATTTCTGGTGGTTGCAACGGTTGCGAAAGGACCTCATAAAGTACAGTACCTCACGAACGCTTACCCAGAACTAAAACGAACCAGAATTTTAAACTTTTCCAAACTGATGTATTATTAGGCATCGTTCTATATATACCATACCCTCAGAATTGCTATGATTTCTCCCATAGTTTAAGGCTTGTAGTTATACCTCAGCATTACAATCGACCAAATTCCGAGGAGCTTTCAGTAGAGCGGTAGGCAATTGGTCTAAGCAATTCGTCCGCCCGTACTCTATCGCTAAAATCGACCAGTGAAGACGGCTGTTGTCCATTTTCATCTTTCTTCCTCCCCGTAGCTGGTGGTGGTGGTAGATACTGGTCACGGACCTAACTTTAATAAACGCTAGATAAACGTTATAAAACCGCCTCCGGAGAAGGTTTATGATATATATCCTCAAGCCTCGACTAACACAAGTTTATCAGCCCAGATTTTAGATAACCTTCCTCTAAAGACTTTAGAAGCCAACACCTTAACGGAAAGCCATACGTTGCTGTTCAATTCCATGAATATATAGAGAATTGAACCACTGGAACTCCAATTATACTTCCTTTCCATAGCGACTTTATATTCGCTTATGGACAGGCTTATTTCTCAGCTTACCAAATCTAAATCCTCCGTTAGGACCCACCATTTCTTGTATGCTAAGTTATGGTATATTTTCAAGATGCCCGGAGATTCCCATGCCGCATGTCTACAATCCCCAACACCAATGTCACGATTCGTCGCAAAAAAGCATCCACCTTTCCCAAAAAGCGGCGTATAGTTGTCATAACGCCATGGGAATACCGAGACCATGGATACCGGTCTAATTCTATACACTAGCATACTAGGTTTTGATATTGCTATCGTAGGAGCAGTATAGCACGTCCAGGTCGTTGGGTTCTCTAGGAGATAGCTTAAAACTTGTGGATCTGGTTCGGGTGCGCATACTGTATCGAGAGTAGAAAAAGGTTCAGACGTCACGCGTCACGGAGGTCCGCTCGGTCATGGGAAAAAGTCGTTACGCGTGTACACGTCAATGGGTATTGCGACTATCCTTTAGCGACATACTTCGTCGGTTAGGATAATGTAATGTAAAGCACAGTGAGCAATGTCTGATATAAAGCTCTTTAGTTCGGAAATCCTTAGTTCTTTACGATTTTATGATTTTACAACTATCCACAGCATATTGGCTCGTACTATAAGTCGTGAAATAAATCCGTGGAAACCATAGGGACTTGTTCTTTGTATAGGGGAAATACACAGCAATTAGGATTAAAATCCGCATATCGGGGTATAATGATAGCCTAAGATTTTTCAGGCGCCGTTAGTAGGAAAATATTCTAGAGTGCCGTACCTGGTGGGTCCACGCTGGTTTGTAGACGGTTTATACGCCTTTTCTATGTTTGTCAGCTCCCTTTAACTGTCACTATCACAGCTATACTACTCTATACCGTCGGACCTCCGCGTGAAGGTTCAAGGCGTCATTGTCATATCAACTCTAGATCTACAGCCACCGCACGGTCCTCATCCCCTTTACCCACTCCCCCTTGCCCCTCTAACATCTCCGCTTTCTCCTTCCACTTGCAGCTCGTAGAGAAGCAAAAAGGTCAGGCGACGTATGCATGGAACCATCGTCTTTGCAAACAAATGCATAGTGACTCCATATGTTCCAACGAATCGTTGGGTGGTTCGGATAAGGTGTGGTCTGTGCGGGAGATTCTCGGGGGGTGGTGAGCGCAAGTATCAGTGCGTAGTGAGGGTTCGGTTAGTGGTATCCGATACTAAGAACGCACTGTCGTGACTACCTCTATGACAATTTATGGGGATGGATGCGTTTGCTACCACCTAGTCCTTACTTCCCATCAGAAGACGTGGTTGTCAATTACGTGATATTGTCAACAGCCGTGATGTCTCGAACACAGGATCACTCGGACGGCCTCACTGTGACTGGGTCACCTATCACGCAGGGCTCTATGCATGACGTCCGAAGAATCGTGCTCGCTACACGCTACAGTATGTTGATAATCTAAAGTTAAGCATGTATCACATAGGAGCAATGCAAGCAAGACGGAAACCCTTTCCAAAGCTTGGAGAACCGACGACATCGGCCCAGTTTCGAAATATACCAGCCCTTCCGAATCGAAACCCCGTGTACTAAAACCTGCTATGATCCTACACTACTCCAACCGGAAGCAGTCATCTTGTCCAAAGGGCTGGGGAAAAGAAAGCTTAACTTGGGTACTGTCTATCAATGCTGTTTCCGATCCAAACGCCTAGCATATTTTAGAGTGACTAGTGGTGTATGTGGCGTTGATATTCCTGATGATGGGATTCCCCAAGAATAGGGAGGAGAGCTAATATTTTGTTCTGAATCCAACAAAAGACCAATATCGAGAGATAAGACAAGAAGTGAAAGTCTCAAATACACACTATATGCACACAAATACCTAGAATCGAATCATAACGCATAACGCTCAAACACCAAACACAAAGTCACGCCTCGAACACCAACAAATGGAAAACTTTTCACATCAAATCCGTATTCATCCTTTTCGGCGGAGCCATACTCCCCCTTCTCAACACCATGGTACTAATCCTCCTCATCAGCCTTCCCCCCCCTCCTTGCTTCTTTACCTTATCAAGCTGTGCCGGAAGGGGCGGCGGGCAATATGTTGCGCCGGTCTCCTGCTCCTGCTTCGTTTCTACACCATCAGCCGCTTTCCTCTGTTCGTCTCGGGAAACGTACCACTTCCTGGACAGTGTGAAGACCACCATTCGTCTCGACCTGTTCACGCTGCTTCCCTTTCCCCTTATCCACGGTCCCGCTCCCCACGCCCAACACGGCCTTCCGTAGCTCCCCCATACTCTTCGACGCACGGAAGCTCTGCCGAAACTTCTGCGATATACTTCGTCTGAGTTTTTTCGGTTCTGGGGCTGGGGGTGGAGATGGCGGGGCGGGGGGCGGGGGAGATTCGGCGAGTGGGGGCGTGGAGATGTGGGGTGTAGACCGGGACCGTCGTTTCGAGAGTCTTCGTACGGGGGCGGTGGAGTGGATATTTCTCGAGCTGGTTCGGATTGGGATTTCGATATCGATGGATGAGATTACCGGCCGAGGTTTCGGGGGTTCGGGGAGTGGTTTGTCGAGGCTGACACAGGGCCTCGAGGTGGTGCTGCTTCTGGCGCGGGGTCGTACGGACGACGAGGAGGGCTACATCATATGCGTCGTCAGAATAGTCGAGCCAGACTTACGGAACGAATGCTGAGACCTCGTTATAGGTATCCATCACCACGATGGCGGACTTTCCACGGCTTTGTCAGAACCCTAACCCCCCGAGTTTGTGCGTAGGTTACCTACCTTGTATTTCCTCGATGCCTGTGCTGTGCGCCGTTCGATCTCGTTGACGACCATTTGCAGCTCGTTCAGCTTCTCGCCGAGACGCGCACCCTTCATCTGCAGTCCCACGCAGCACCGGAACCACAGCTCGCAGTTGTGCGTCATAGCCGCATACACTCGTACAAGATTAAGTTTCCGCCAGCCCTCCTTGAGATCGAGGAGATATTTTGCGAGGTCGTCGACCGCGCCAAGGCCCTCGCGCACATCTCGCAGCGCCGATTGCAGCGAAGCGGTGGTCTTCTGCACGACAAAGTCGACCTTTTCGTTCCGGTCCATCGTCTCGCGGCGGAATTCGCGGGACTCGAGCATCCGGTCGAAGCAATCTACGACGCCACCGCCTTCGCCGAGTGGTATGCGGAGGTGTTGGAGTCTCGCCGAGATGTCGTCGGTGGCATGCTCGATGTCCGATGTCGTGGTGGAGAGGAAGTGGTCCATGTCGTTGATGTGGCCCTGCAGGATACGGACCACTGCTGCGTCGGACCTGGCAAGGCCGTCGTGGAGGAGGTAGAGGCCGAACGCGATCTGTGCGATGAGCTTGCGGAGCCAGTGGTGGCGCGGACGCCGACGGCCGTGGCTGCTGAATGCGGTGCCGCTGCGGCGCCCCTCATCCGACTCGGTCACGGATTCCTCGAAGGCCGAGCGCATCGAGGGGACCGGATGTCGGGGCGCCCCGATTCCAGTGCTCCCCGAAGCCATAGAGTGTTGGGATGGAACAGGCGAGGTGGAGCGAGACGGCGGGCGGAGCAGGAATTGCGGAGGCGGTCGTCCAGCCGCATCTTCGGCCGAAGTGGCGACCGACCGCCTTGTCTTCCTCGCTGTGGTCGCTATTGTGGAGGGTTAAGATATGCCGCTATATTGCTGATCTATTCGCTAGAGCGAGCCGCGGTTGTTGCCACTCGGCTGAGTCGTCTTAGCGTGGGTCGGTTCTTGGGCAGAGGGCGTGTTCGAGACGGTGCGGAGTGATCGTGAACAGGGAGAGAGAAGAAAAGGAGCGGCTGTACTATCTTGTCGCTGCTGTTACCCTCCTTCATCCACTGTCGCTCTTGCTTCTCCTGGCTCTGCATCTCCCGCGGTGGTATCTCGCAAGTGTGCAGCACTCCTCGTCGCCCAAGGCGCGGTTGGCGGGGGGGGTGGTGCTGATCCAGATGTGGACTCTAAAAATTATCAGCAATCGTGTCAGATGCGGTGCTAGCGTGGGAGGCCTCTCGAAACGAAACGCGATCGCGACCGACGCTGGTTGGCTACGATCCACATCTCGCACGCGAAGAGAGGAATGCAGACTCGGGGTTTCACAGCTGCAGAGGCCATGCAGTGAGCAAAAATACAGGTGGGCAGGGGTGGGGTGGGCCCCTCGCAACGCAGGGGCGCACAAGGCACCGCCGATGCAGCTAAACACGAACTCGCAGCGATGCAGCGGGGTGCCCATAGTGCTCGCCGTATATAGCCTTGCTTCACCGTGGCAAGCTGATCCGAGCGAGAGCCCGCTGGATGCAAGCGAGCAGTAGACGTCTCTGCAGAGGCAGTGGGTAGAACGTCTCTGCAGAGGCAGTGGGTAGAACGTCTCTGCAGAGGCAGAACGTCTCAGCCTTCGTCTGCACCAGCCCCGACACGGAGTACAAGTGCAACAGCGCTACTCCAACCGTCGTCGGCGCGTAGCCTCCAAACGACACTTCTCTCCTCGATGCGCCGCCGTTACACCGCCGGCTCCGGATCGTTCCTCGGGTGTCACTGCCGAGATTGCCTTAGCCGAGTGAGACGGCATGTACCGAAGTCGGGGAAACGGGGAATATTCCATGCGCCAGATAACTGCTTGTAACGATGCACAGTATCGATGCCGACTGGCAGCCAAGCATACCAAGTATACCAAGTATCTCGTGTTTCCGGCGAGTGCAGGTCTCTTCTACTGCGCTTCCGATAATAGAAAGCCCGTACCCCAGGGTCCCCGGCATCACCGCATGCGCGCATACAATCATCGAGATACCCCAGCAATGACGATGACGTATCATGGCCCCACAAACAGGGGCCAGCTCATTACTCGATTCCACGACAGGGAGGCGTGAAACGCCATCTTACGATCTAGGGCTCAGATGTTTTGCTAGTGGATAAAGATGGCTGTATTTAACGGATGGAGTGCCGTCTTGTACGGAATTCTGTGCGCTAGATAGATGGATACAAGATCTTCATCGTGTCTCGGCCTTGCGAGTGATATCGTATGATCGCCCGGCAGAGTAAAAACCTTACACTCTCACCATAGTCTGCCTCTAGGACTGAACGAAACTATTTTATGTCCTATTTCAACGACATCTTTCAAGCAATGGTGTAGTGGTAGTAAAAAGAACACTCGAATTTTCTAAACTCTTACGACAAAACCTGGCGCGTCGCTATACAAAATATCCTGACAAAAGCTCGATATCGATCTTGTATCGTCTTATAGTACTGTTCCTAGTGAAACTGACGGACGCAACGGAAAGAAACCGACCCCATGCTCTCCAGTTTTCGTACCAGGGCAATGACCAGCAGACACCTCTCCACTGTGTTGGGTTCAATAGTTCCCGGAACTGGGCAACTCAGTTAGCGATTCAGACACAAAAGAGAAACTTTTGCCACAGTTATGTGCTGCGTCTTTGAGGCTACCCACCATATCAGTTTCCATAAGTGTCAGTTCCATCTCCCAGCACTCGTTTTCAGGGATATTCGTTTCGGGGTCTTTCCTTCTCCTTTATTTTCTTTGCCGGCGGTCATGTAGCTCTCAAAATCCACAATTGCGGCTTCATCCCATTCCTGCCCCAAATATTAGAGCTCCTGTAGCAAGCATGGTCTCCACTTCACGCAGATCATGCCCTTCCAGTTGTAACCTTACTACCGTTGCAAGGGTTACCACCAACCATTCGCCGAACATATCGAAACCGACGTCGCCGAACAGTTTTCCATTCCGAAACAGCCAGCATGAGATACCCTCCAAAGCTTGATATACCCAGTCGGAAATCCCAGCGATAGTTGTGTCGAATCCGGGCTCAGACCATTTGATTCCACATACCAGAACTCTCATCCAACCACAACTTTGTAGAACCCTGGAACGAGCCAGACCACATACTCTAGAACATTCCACAGATCGGCGCTGTAACACGTTTCCACCGCTGCAGCATCAAGAGGGATGTGCAAGATAGACTAGCCTACATAATGAAGGCATTCTAAAGTTGTCAGCGACAAGCAGAGTAACCGCATGTAGCATCGAAACGACACCCCGAAATGGTAGTAACGTAGCATAGAGTTGATTGTATTGCTTTTCGAGTCTGCATGTGGACGTTTATTTGCAATGTCGTGTGGATGTGGGGTGGAGTCTGCACATAGAAAATATAAATAAATATAGGAGCCGTCAGGAGGAGGCTATGAACAAAGAACGAACGGGCACTCACCTTCAACATAGGGACTACATTGAGGTGTCAACAGATAAGAAGCCAATAACTGGCTATCACATCGCCATGAAAAACGTGAAACATAGTGTACAAGCAATCAATCCATTTCCATTTCCCTATCCCCATAATTGTACAGCAGCTTAAGCCTGCAATAGTAAAAGAAAAATGCCTCCCTAACGACCGATGGTCTAGCTATCAGCTTCAAACACCGTGGATCCATCATAAAATATACAAGAACAGGTAGTGTATAATCCATCATGTCTATGACCCGTCCAACTCAGTCCAATACCGTAGCATCCCTAACAAGTAACGACCTTCTGAACCTGCAAATAAACAGGATCACACTGACCTCCGATCGATTGGTCGTAAACGTTGTAGACTAAACACCAGGAGATGAAATGCATTAGTATCGATTTGAAGGAAAGAAACAAGTAAGAAAAGGCAGGATATAGAAGAGAAACTCACAGTCACCACTCAAACAACGATAAAAAACCTTGCTCGGGCCTAAAGCTAATGTAGCATCATCCGGACAGATACTCCAACCAGCAGTGTAGATTGCACCGGCCTGAGCAGGAGGACCGTCGAATTGGAATTGTCTGTTAGCAACGATGGACCCAATTCGACCCATCTTATCCGTAAGCTTGGAGTTGTGAAGATTCATCGACAGCTTATCAGGACCATCACAGACACTCATGATGGGGCCAGAGGGAACAGATCCAGCAGGAGCCACACGAGGAATCATTCCAAATCGGAAGGTAGAGTCAGTTTGGCAGCCGGTAGGATGGTTCCCCTGCGGTGCAATGCTGTCCCAGACGCCATCAGGGCTTCTCCGAGCGAGCAAGGGGTAAAAGTTGTATTTTGGCTCGGGGGCGGTGGGGGTGCTACGAACGGGAGCGAGGAGGGTGGGAAGAAGCGAAACGATAGCGAGGACCTGGAACAACATGTTGACAATGGTTGAAGATGAGGAGGTGGTGTAGGGGAAGAGAGACAGAGGTTGATTGCAAGGGAGTCTTGATGAAAGTAGCAAGAGTGCACGCAGAAAGAACGTAGCAAGTGGGGATGTTTCTGATGATAAGTGATGGAGGAAAGAGGAGGAGAGGAGAGGAATGGAGGAGATATACTCGAATAAATACCGAGCGGGGGTCGAAGGGAGCGAGCAAGTTAATTTTGATTTGGTCGATTGTTAGGTAGTCGGGTTAAGTACACACTTAGTGAGGGTGAGTGAGTCAGCCCCGCTGAGCCTTGTTTGGCCTTGTAGAAGATTGGCTCTCTGTAAGAGCACATCCTACCGATTTTGAGAGCAATGGTGGTGAGGTACCTGGTATGTATCACTCAAGTGCTCGATGGTGTTCCTATTGATGCTGATGCTGGAGAGTAGTGGAGTAACGACACAGGTCCACAGCGCCTCGCCAGCCGCGCCACATCGCGACTGCACCAGTCCAGTAAGACAACCTAATTAGTAAGCATAAATAGCAAGACCGCAAACAACCTATTAATGAGACAGTTTACCTACAGTTGTTGATTGACATTGGTCTGAGATATCACTGACTAGGCTGTCCAATTGGACCATCCAACCATCATTCTACATACTATTTTTTCGCGGTGGTGCCGTATTGATCACGGTAATTGAGGTTGCTTAAAGACTGGTCAGTACGATATCCAATGGGATGAAATGAATGCCGCGACTTCGCTAGGAACTTACTTGTTTATACAATAAAGAACCGCGAATAGAGAGAAGCATGCTTCGTCGGCTTCGCCTGGAGCTAGTTAATTGATATTTGACAGTTTAGTCTGTCCAAAGAACTTGCAGACTAGCTCACTACGCTTCACACGCTTAGAGCAAACATCATCAATGTCGCAATAGACAGGTACGCCAACAATATCACTACGATCACCACCTCCGCCCCGGACGAAGAGAGAATCTAAAGGGAGGGCAATCGAAGAGGTGCAAGCCGTCGCTCTCTCCAATAAAGAAGTTAATTAACAGAGAGCCAGTCAAGACAATCTATACCTAGCGATGAGTAGAGCAGTACTACACAGTGGAGGTGCCAAAGCACCACAAACAGGATAGATCCGCACGTTTTCATAGCCAAAGTGTGTGAACACGATGATCTCAAATAAACCTTCAAGATTCCGAATGGGCTTTAGCAGAAAGCAAGGTAAGGTACAGGGCAAGTGGGTAGGACAGTCTGGCTCTGACGTGGGTTGCTGGGGCAGAGGTAAAAGAAGCTGAAGGGGATGAGGGAACAGTGTGAGTATATTTATTCTAGGCAATCTTTTGCCATTTTGTAGAAGTCGCCACTTACAGGGAACACAAAAGCTTCTGCTGATTGTTCTGAAGGAGCAGGGAGAAAGAGGGGACAATGAACAGACGAACAGACGGAGTAGTTCAGGTAGATGTTTACACAGAAAAGATAAATAATGACTCTGTGCTTGTTTTTTAGGTTGCTTTTTATCTGCCACCGCGTCTCGCAGTGCTGGGAGATATTTCATCAATTATTCACTAACCAAGCTGTTGAGAAGAGTGAATCAATGGAAAAGCGAGAGGTTGCACGGAATTTCAGCCCTTCCCAGAACCTAACTAATGCCATGAAGGCTACTTCATGGTCTGCCCGAGGAATTACAAGGGGAAGATATTTCGCTTAGTAATAAAGCACCATTTGATTGGCAGATATGTCGCGTTATGATTGGCTGATGCTTGCGTACTCTCATCGGACAGCGTGAAAAACATCGCAAGTGAAGGTGAGCAAAGAAGTTGTTGCACATCTACTTATGTATCCAGCAGGCAGAGAAAAATCAAAAGTGGTCTAGTCTATGTGAAGGTTTGGGGCCACTGACTGTCTCTGGCTAAGAAATGGCACATCTATCCACCAGCCAGAGAAAAATGCATATGTGAAGTTCTGACAGTCTCTGAGTAACAAATGCCACATCTATTCACCAAGCAGTCGTGTAATTGCAGTCATAGCTATCCCTGACCGCGAGCGAAGCCCCCAGTAAGATACGTTTCCGAGATGCTGAATGTCAGATGTTGTAATCGTACCGGGGTCGAGATTGTCTCGTCCTCAACCTCTTTGTTGCCGTCGCTCGGCAACAAGTCGCAACCCATCGGAGTCTGGGCACGAGACAAGACTGAGGCTCAGACAGCTACTTAGAGGTAATTAATACGTGCTAAACTAAGAGACTAGCGACGGTTAACCTCGTTGGTTCCTTCTCACTACCCCCGCTTCGCTGTCGAAGTATTAGGCTATATCTCTCACTGATGGACCCGCGAAGCGATATCTGTTGTAACTGTTGAAGGTGGGCAGCCTAATTCGACGCCAGGGTATATATGTCTTTGTACCATGAGGTGCCCTCGGGTTTTGTGAGATTTCCACCAGTTATTTTACACGCTAAAGTCTTGAGCTGGCTTGCTGAGCTACCATTCTGAGGTCTCAGAAAGTGCGTTATCCGCCTTAACTATGTAGTCCTATTTGTAATGGATCCCGTTCTTATATCATTAGCCTAACCCACCAACCCTATCCACTACTAAACAGCCAACAAAACTTTAGCTCCTAGAGCCATCACTGATCTATATCCATGCCGAGACCCACACCTGACCGCCTGGTGCATCATAAACTTCCGTTTCTCTTCACGCCCACATTACCCACAACTAGTGATTGGCGTGAGCCAAGTCGGCTCGAACGAAGAGACGAAACTCGAGAGCCGATGTGGCGCAGTCGATGTGAAAGTGTGAGTACGGGTTCTAACACGAGTCGAGGATTTGTAGACCGTGAACACCAGGTATACGAAGTAATTCCTATTAATAATACTTATTAACCCAATCGTGAGAGAATATCAATATCTTTCTTAAACTAGGATGCGAAATGTACCTCCAGTGGCACCCAGATGGATTGAAAGATTCCCCCGGCACCAACATCTTTATTTATAGTAATTTGGTACCAAAAGCTCGAGCTTAGGCTCAACTCGTGAGCCCGCTCGAGTCTCCCCCGCCAAGGTTCGAGTTGGCTCAAGGCCCGCCCCGAGCTTGACTCTAGCCGACTCACTCCCATCACTACCCACGACGTCCGAGATAGTCTCGGTGCTGGTCCCTATCGGGGCTATCTTCACATTTTGCTCAGGTTGCACTCCGTTAAAGTAGTGGCAAATGTACACAGGTGAACTGCAGTTGTTCGATTATTCAATCTACTTCCGCAACTAAATACCCCTCAGCTCGTGTGCTCATGCAGCTGCAGAATACAAACGAAGTATCGTAGTTGAATGGATAAGGGGCCATGGAATCGACGGACAAGCGAGAACAAATTTTCAACCCTATGTACTTAAGCTAATGAGATGCCATAAGCTTCGAGCTTCGCGGATTCCGCGCAGGAGGCTGGTGTTGGTTGTTAATGCTTACCACATATAAGCTGCCTGAATAGGCGATCTGGAGATTAAAGATCACGTGATGAGTATCTGGAAGGAGTGAGGTGCCTAAATAGAGCATCTTTGTTTTCTCTTAATATCCTAGGCCTACGGTTGGGAATATAGTAGTAACGATAGGTGATAGTCTATTGCTAGCTAAAAGATACAGATGTCTATCTAGCGGATGACGATTACATACGTTAACTGTGAAATTATTGGGGCTAAAGACATTCGTGAGGTACTCCTTCAGAGCATGCGCGCTAATATATCTTCTCGAAATCTGTTGAGTGACTAGCGATGCCCTTGCTGGCGGAGGTGCAATTGCTGTATCTTGCTTTACCATGCGGTGACTGCGCTGCAATTGATGACCACGTTCAGCGCGTAAACCTTGATCGTTGACTCAATATATAATCCTTGGATATTTAAAGTAGATACGATTAATCTGGGTTGCGCTACGTACTGTCGACGTCGTTAAAACAGTCATAAAGGTTCTCTCTATCCTATAGAGTAGCTGCTTCATCTCTTCTCTCGTCTCTACTTGCTGCAGCTTTTATGCTAAATCTTCCTATTTAGGGAACTTGAGATTTAGGACACTAGTCTATTGAATTCAGTATCATGCATGGACCGCAGATATCTTTCGAGGCTTTCATCATCCACGTCGTTCATACTAGTGCATATATTATGGAGTTGTAAAGTTAATAACACTACCCACAGGCAGATCCTGAAATAGAATGTCTTGTTCATAAATCGGGCAACACAGATGATCGCGTTCAGCCTACCCGGACCGAGCGCACATGCACAGTTAGCAACTCTCAACTTATAGTACCTTCTGAGTACATCCATTTCTAGTCACCATCTTCACCTCACATCCGCAAGCCGCCACCGGGCTTCATCATCACTTTATTGTTAACTCTAATATGGATATCGCAAGCCTCGTCATTAGCGCTGTGGCTGCAATTGGGCCCGTTTTCAAGACTATTGGCGATGTTGAAACTTGCTCTAGAATCAGCGCGAAGGCTCTCAGGGAATTTACTAACTTATTGAAAAGGTCGCCCAAGGGATTCCATATATCTTATACAATTTTTTTTATTTTGTTATCTGTTTGGTTAGCTTACACACGTCAGTGGATGTCATCCAGTCACAGCCAGGAATCTCCGGGGCCATTCGACAGAGTACCTTGGGCATTGTCCAGAACGACGCGTGCAAAGCTCATTCAGACTCTACGAACTTAAAACTAATCGATTTGCATTCTTGTGCGAGGGAGTTCAAAGGGTCAACGTTGGATTAGCTATAAATTACTAGAGCCTACACCTCCAACGACGTTGTTAGACGCAGAAGATGCTGCACACGAGGAGATATTTACCATTCGGGAACATTTGAAACATCTCGAAGGATTGGCCTTGATCGAGGTTTGCAATTGCCACACCATCAGCCTGCGACTGGATGGGATTGCTTGGAGTCGATCACACAAATCGATTCCGGCCGGTTGTCTGTCTAGGAGGCTCAGTGCACGTATGTGGAAACAATGCAGCCAGTGTGTATCTTAGTCAAGTCGGAATGGGGAGAGGAACATGCCGCTAAGGTGCATAGCTCAGCTGTTACCCTTCTAGTCAGATCTAGACGAAAGCATTTAAATCATGCGACTAAGTATTATAAGAGGAAAAAGCCAAAGAGGACTAATCGTTTCACTAGCATCAATAACATGTCAAACCCCACCTTATCTCCAGATATATACAACTTGTGCGTAGCACTCCATGGTCAAAAACTCGACCCTGCACAAAGCACAAATCAATGCGCTTAGATCGTCATCACCTCTACAAGGACAAAGCCTCCATCCTTCCACCCTCGCAAGTACCTCTCTCACACATTCTCTCGGCTTTGCAAGTGGTTCCACGTTCTGACCGTTTACGGACTGCGCTGGAGCTATCGCTCAGCATGAATCAGTTCGGGTCATTCTGTTCATCATGGTTCCAGAACAACTGCAGAGCGAAGATATCGTTGTTTTCTTTGACAACAAAAGTGCGAATGGAGGCAACCCAACATTGCCATTACTAGGAGAACCCCATATTTTTGCGTTCTCTGGTATGTTGGAGGTCTAACTGCGTTCCGTAACTATCGCTCGCAATAGTAAGTTGAACTGCCTCTTACTCGTAGTCACTGAGCTGGCATTCGGTACGTAAGGAATTGGCGAAAACTGAATTCCCCGGTGCTATCACTAGCCGTAAAGAGGATCTCATCTCCGAGTACGCCAAACTCAAACAATTCTTAAGTTAGAGTTGCTTAAGGAGGTGTCACCAAAAGTTTGCAAAAGTCGTCAGACAGTGTTTCTACGGAGATCTCGTAACTCGGGGTGGATTATTCCCAACGAAGATTTGCAACGGCTTTCTACACGGACGTGGTCTTGAAGCTACAGGAATTTATGAAGGCACTTGATGAAAATTAGACTCTGGAAAGTGGCGGTTGCGATAACCAGTGACTTTAAAAAGGGAGCCTATGGGATGGGGAGTGAGGATGGGGAGTGAGGATGGGGGTGTTGATTTCGAATGGTATCGTGCTGGATAGTTGGTACATTATGTAACGAGAATTTCCCATGTAAAATGTCTAAGGAGTCATTCAAGGTGTACTCTAGCTTCTGATGGTTTGGTGGCGATACTGCAGTGCGGCCATGTCATTTTAGTTGAAGTCTGCACCAACAGTTATACTCACCATTGCTAGTTAAGGATCCTTTTAACAAACAAGCAGGTCGATCAGTAAGATTATTGGGTTGCTACTCAAATCAACCGAGAAAATGAACGGCTTGTGTTCCATTGAGGCCAGGAAAGCGAAGAATCAATTCCACGGTGGTATTAGGTACGGCCGCCTTAATCCCCATGCTCTATTCCGTAACCCTTGACCCAACCTTGACCCCCCTCAATCAGTCGGTGGTACCTCCCTTCCTATCGCTCCGCCAGCTCCCCACTCATTCCACTAGCAGCAAGAGCAGGCTCCTCATACTCATAAACCACCACCTCCCTCCTAGCCTCATTCTCAATCACCGCAACCGTACTCTCCCACGGCACGCGAAAGCGTACACTATTAATCTTCGCCGCATGCCACACCCCAGCACACCCCAAACGCTCCACCTGTCCCGCCAGATCCCGGATCGCAAGCGTCGTGTTCGACAGGATCATTTCCGGCGGGTCGACATTCTTCCCGTACGCGGTGGAGGTGAAGAGGCATGCGATCCAGTGCTGCTTTATGTCTGCAGGTTGCGGTGGGATAAGGAGGGTTGTTCCGGTGAGCGGAGTGGTGGCAGAATGACAGTGAGAGACGTATATACGGTGTGCCCAGGGGTAGAGGGCTTTGAAGGCGGCGGCGACGCCGGAGTTCCACGAGCCTAGAGTGTTGCAGGCGTCTGCTGAGGTTAGCTGGGAGTGAGAGGGAAGGGGAAGAGGTGAACGGATTAGGATAGACTCCGGAGGCGCAGAAAAGAGGTCGCCGTCAGTGATCATTTTGACGCTGCTCATGGAAGCAGGAGGCGGGGTGGAGGCGTTCGGGGGTGCTGTGGGTGGGTTAGGGGCGGTTCCGGACGCAGCGGCCTCTGCCGCCATGGAGACCCAAGACATTGACGGCAAGAATGTCTGTGGACTTGGGAAATGAAGAAAGTGAGGTGTTTGTTGGAGAGAAGAGCGAGCTGGGGTGAGCGGCGTGACGGCGGGGTGTGGTGCCAAGACGGGATCGTCTTCCCCGCATCTCGCCAACGCGTTCCTTCTAAGGGTCACCAACACCTCAACTTCAGCACCATCTCTCCCCAATCATCCGCCATCTCGCACGATCATAATGCTTGCCGCAGAAGACACGCCCCCCTTTGCCTCACTATTATGCCTTGCATCCTTCACTTCCTTAATCTTCAGTTGACGCAACACGACGGAATGGCATCGTTTCCTTCAGCATTTCTCGGGCCTCCTTGCAGCCACGCGAGGCGAAACACCTGCCCTCAAGATGAATATCACTGATGAGTACTCATACCCGAAACAGACAAAGCCGCACGAATCCCGGAACGAAACCTCCGCTTCATTATGAACGGCCGAAACAACCACAACTGGGCTCTTGCAGGAGTATAAGACATCTTTACCCCTTCTCCTCTCGCTGTATCGTGGCATAGCCAGACGTCAATTGAACCACTCAGAATAATGGGTGCTTCAGATTCGCAGCCGAACGGGTGGACACTCGAGCTCTCCAAAGAGTGGTGGCGCGGTGAGTATGAAACAGAGCGGCAGCGTACCGTATCTCGTCAGCCATTCCCCGTGCGGTCACGCTTAATTTCTGCTCCGCAATCAACACAAAGCCCACCGGAAAGCTCACCACAGCTGTTTAAAGAGTCGCAGCTAGTCCCACTTCCGCTATATAGTTACTCCCGTCCACCATCGTATCATTCCTCCCATGACGAGTCAAGAATGGACGCCTACCGCGACGTTCCAGACGTTGATCGCTCCCTCTGGGACCCCGAGCTTTACACCTCGTATCCCCAGAGCGATATAGATCCTATCCTTCTAATTACCCAAGAAGCCAATCCTGAAGCACAGCCACAAGCCAAGGATTTCCATAACAGGATGGAGGCAGTAGTGCGAACTTGGGTACCACCCACGCGAGAGGATCTACCGCAGATGGCGTACCTTGATGAATCACCGCTCCTGATAAGCTCCTGCGAGGGAGCAGGGGGGGGGCTACTGAATCCCGAAGCAAAGCGAAGGAATTTACAGCAGCGGCTTTTGAGGGCCGTACGAATTATGTTACGGCGAGGGGGCAAGTACGGAGACCGGGGGTGGAATAGCGAAGAAAACGAGGAGGCGGAACGGAAACGAATAATGCCTTCCTGGATGGATTTGTGGGAGTGATGATTCGAATGTCCGGTAGATCGAGGTCTGGGTATATTGTTGGTCTCCATCTGCATACGCGTGGAGCTCGGGTATGTCTCGGCATCGTTGGCTTGTGCTGATTATTGGTGGACTAATATTTTGAATTTGTGCACGAGTATATATCGGCCGTAGGTTGAGCGAAGTCTGCGGATAGGTTTGCTTGTCCCTTATGCATAACGACATTGTTGCGGTCTCGGTAATTAGTTGAAAGAATCAATATGACTTCACCTCATTGACATCACCTTACTCGCTCACTGTGACCTCAACCACGACGTCACTCTTACCTACAATGCTATATAACCCCGTCTTCTATTGATCCTTTGTCCTACCCAACAACTACAGCCAACCGTCCAGACACAAACAATTACAACCGTTTCTATAACCGTTTAGGCGCAACGCAAACACCACAATGCCTCAATTCGAAAAAGGAGACCGCGTTGAGTACCACCCCATCGGCGGTAAAACCACTCTCTCCCTACTTTTCTTCAGGGATGATGCTGATGAAGTAGGGCGCCACGGAACATCCACAAGCACCGGAACGATCGAGCGGGTTCTGACCGAGCGCGATACGGCGGGAAGCCAGCACCAGCATATCAATGCGAGCAAGGAGGAGCCGAGATATGAGGTATGTGAGCGTGAGCACCATCTGGGGAGAGCTAACGTCAACCAAATTCAAGATTAGGAATGAGCACACCGGCAAGACTAGTGCGATTAAGGAGGACAATATCGAGAAGGTATTGGATTAAGCGGGGTACTCGCGGTATCTAGAGGAAGTAATGAAATGATTGGAGGCGTATCGAAGTTCGTTGTCTGTATATTGTGAGCCGTTTTGAATTCACTCCCGGGGTTTCCCGCCATTCTATGCTGTTTTCAATGTTCCGCAGCGGCCAGTTCAGCTGCCGGTCGATCCACATATTGGTAGACCAGTCAGATACAGACAACCACATACCTATGAAGCTACCCTTGGCGTGGGCCAGTCTGGGTCGATTTAAGAGATGCTATACTGCAGATATTTATCCGGCCTACGAATATTTAGGTGTATCTCGGATTTGGGGCAGCGATCAACCATCTTCATTCTCGCCACAATAAACCACGAATCAGCCAATCAATGTCAGCATGGCAACCCGGGTCAGCTTTGGGCAAACCTGTGCCGACTCAACCCTCCTTTCTGCAGGTCTGCCTTAGCACAGGCCGGTGTCGGCCAGTGTGAAATCTGGCCGGACTGGCCGCTTCGGAACACTGCCTATTCATTTGGCTATCGGCGAGATTGACGGACAAGGGGACAGGTAGGTTCACTGAAGAACCATAGCAGACCGGACATCTCCACTCCATCATGAACCCCCGAATGCAGCCATTGGCCACCAATCCATGTGAGGAGAACTTTCAGAAAATCGTTGCCCCTCGGCCACATCTGCCCCGCAAAAGCTTTAACCAACCACCATCAAAAAATCGATAAGGACATCGACCTACCGAGCCAAAACTTGAACTTTAGAACCATGCCATTGAAATTCATCGATTCCCATGCCCTGACAAATGGTGGTAGCGAATAGTTATTTGTAGGAGCAATTAAAACAAACCGCGAAGAAGCAGCTGCTTTCAGATGCAAAGAGAAAAGCAAATAATAAAACCCAAAACAGGAACGGGAATCTCTCGGGTCCAGCCACCCAGATCTTATTACCGGTATCAACGTTTCGGCCACGGCCACTTGTCACCCTGCAGCTACAGCTCCAAAGTGGGCGAAGAATGTCTTGCTGGGTCTGCAAGGTTGTACTTTACATTGCAGTGAAATATGTCTGGACAAGCAGCCGATGGTGCCAGAGGCATGCATTAGCGGCAACGTGGCACAAGAGTTGGAGGCACAGTTGCCTTTTGGTTTTCGACTCTCCATTGTAGTTCTATGTGTATTATATTGCAAATGGAAAACCCCACATAAGTGACTCGAGGATAACGGGTGTTCCGAGTTCCTGTATCATGTATCATCACTCTTGGTGGTAAGTTAAGTCCATGATATAAATGTTGCTCCAAACTGTCGTGAGAAAGCTGCAGTCGTGCAGGTGGCAACCCTTATCCAGGAGGGTCCATATTCCGTATGAACCGTTTTGCCACGCGTGAAGCTCCAATATATCTGCCGTTTTTGTTGCGTTACTGTTGATCCTGATGCGTCATAGTTGCAAGGCGTTCGGTTTGACGCATGCGAAGTATATTCATCCCTGCGTCCTCAGCCCGTTATTTTTGTGGCCATCCGTTTCATCTTTCCTAACCTTTGGTTACATTACCGCGAGTACATACCACAGCCCACTTCATCTGCTGGCAGGGCATCGTAATCGCAATTACTATTGTTGGTACGCATCTGATTGCCAGGCTGTTCTTAATCCCAGTCAATTTTATTCTCGCCGGCCAAAACAATGGCAGGTGGAAGCTACACGCGCGCCAACTCTGCACTGGAATGTTACAGAAGACGGCTGGAGAATGTATCTACAAAGAATGTATACTATTAGATCTACGACTATCGCTTCCCCATCTTTAGTATAAAGTCGTAATCGAGCTCTCCCACAAAATCCACAACTCTCCCACAAAATCCACAACTCTCCCGTCTGCTTTTCAACCGTCACATCGCTATCCGACCGTGAAAAAGTGCAACAGATATTCAACAAATAAATAAAAACCTTTTTCGTTCCTCCGATACCGAAACTACCAAGCAACCCCGCTTGTCGTTCAACAGTCCTCCGATGAGTGGTGTCAAACCAAAGAGAAACAATGCTCAGCATCAACCTCTTACCACAGCTCTTCGCAACATAATCCGGGAATATCCTAGTGGGGGAGGCGTTCTTCGTACATACGCTCCATACCTGCTCCACATAGAGCCATGTTTTTAACCTGTCAAGCAGGTGAATTAACGCAGAACGCTGACGATGCCGGTGCCAACACCGTCGAGTTCGTTCTCGACGACAACCATCATCCATGCAACCCGTTGCTCCACAATGGCCTGGCCGAATTCCAGGGACCTTCGCTCTTGGCTTTCAACAACAAAACGTTTTCCGACAGAGATTTTCGATCGCTGAGTCGAATCGGTGACAGTGAGAAGGCTCATGACCTCAGTGCCACTGGGAAGTTCGGCAGAGGTTTCAATAGCGTACGCCCCATCTTGATACCAGACTGCGTATGAGACTGTGTATGAGTGGGATTCTCTGACTTTGTTCGCTTATAAAGGTTTACAATTGGACCGATGGGCCTTCAATACTTTCTGGAACATCGCTTTTACTTTTGGACCCTCATGAATCTTGGTCACGTGACCCAGCCATCGGGGAACCGGGAGGTCCAGTGTACGATTTCGTCGAGAACGCCCAGGAATCAGTTATGATCAATCAATTGTCCCCATTCAAGCAGATTGTCACGGATTTTTCTCGACCTTTTGAAGGAACGGTAATTCGCCTTCCGCTTCGAACCGCAGACCAAGCGAAGCGCAGTAAAATCCTAGATCTGGACCCTAAACCTACGGAGATCGCCGATATCAAAGAGGTGTTTAATTCGTTTGCTGCAGAGATTTCTGAATCGTTACTTTTCCTCAGAAACGTGTCGTCGATTACTCTGAGAATTGGAGATAAGATATTTGCAAGAGGGGTCGCTAAGAAGTATGTTAACGGGGTAGATATCACGGCGTCATTTTCCATCAATGAACCCTACGACTCTGTGCTCGTTCGCGGAGAACAGTCACGAAGGGACGAAAGCTTTCTAATGGAGATTTGTTTCGAACAAAATGGAGAAGAAAATGTCTCTAAATACGCCCTCACACACCATATGAGGCGCCATATCGAGAATGACTCCAAGTTGGAAGAATGGGCCCGAAAGTTCAAATTATTGCCATGGGTGGCTATTGCATCACCTCTCTCGCAGGTACACATCCCTTGTGTGGAGATATTTGGTCCCTACTAACTTCTATGTCCTAGGATCGCGCGCATGAACACGTCGGAAGGATGTTCAGTACTCTTCCACTCCCAGTTCCGAGCAACCAGCCCGCACATATTCACGGAATGTTCTCCATCAGACCAGACCGCTCCACCATCCATAGTGGAGACGATACCGCCGTTAGCCAGTCTGCAGAAGGTTCCAAGGGCGCAAAGTGGAATAAGTGGCTTCTTCAGGAATGCATTGTGGATGCTTGGATCAGCAACCTCCAGTTCATACAACAGCTCACTGCGGCTGGCGCCTGTGACTTCCAGGGATGGACTCGTTGGCCCGCAGGATTTCAAGCATTTAGTAAGCGTGAAAGTCTAGGAACTGGCACTCTAGGAGCCGTCTTCACGAGAATTTTCAAGGAAGAACTAAGGCTACTACCGACAATATCCGACACTACAGCAAAGGGATCCGAAGTCCTTTTCGCATCCAAATTGGATGAACCTTTAAAAGATGCTCTACGAGAGGCGGGAGTGGTTGTGATGTATCCACCAAGCGACAGAATACACGAGATATTACAACTTTCTCTTGATAGTTTCGGGATTTCCTACATCTCCCCAGAGGCCGTTCGAACCGCCTTGACGAAGCTATCCGATAGACTTAACACCTTGACTCCAATTTCCCGGTCAATACTTCTGGATTATATCCTTTCCGATGAATCGTATGTCGACGCTGCCAAATGTCGGGCACCCTTGCTTCCTATGATGGATGGGTCATACCAAGATCTCCGAGTATCATCCGTGCGCTATAGGTTCAGTCGAGGTAGCGAGTCCTCGCTCTTTTCGGAATGCAAAGCCTACTTAATTGACAGCTCGAAGCTTTCGCCGACTTCGCTGCACCATTTCAATAACCGCATGGATCGAGTTCAGGCGTCTACGAACGTTTGTAACTGGGATATTGCCGGCGCAGCGTGGTACTGCAGGGAATACTTGTTCAAGTGTGGCAGCGGGCGTAATGCAGGTGACACAATTAGTCGCTCCGATCTGGCCGGATGGATCGATCACTTCTGGTCTTGGGCTGCTTCGAAGGCTCAGGCCAATCCTTCAGCACTTATATCAGCAGTAGCTGACCTCTGGCTTGTTCCTCTAACTGGGGATCGCTATCGGAAGGTGGGAACTAGCTCACCTCCAACTCTGGATATATCCGGTACAGGAAATGTGGCAGCGATCTTCCGAGCTGTTCTTAAATCTTCCACGTTGGCAGTACATAGTTACCCATTATATTCAGGCTCTGGAATGTCAACAGCGACAACTGCCTTCTTAAAATCTGGAAGTGTCACCAGCGATTGCGAGAACATCCACGCGTTGATATTCTGGCTTTCCTCTATCTCAAATTTCCTTGATGCCATCAATGATGAACAGCGACTCAAACTCTTAAGACATATTGGCTGTTTAGCGCAGAGGGGAATGTATCAATTAGTTAAAAAAGAGAGAGATTCGTTGCAGGTTGCGATGCGTAAATTGGCACTATTTCGTGAGGCATTTAGTAACCTTCCAAGCCGGTAATTCAAGCTCTTTTGATGCATGAAGATTATAATAAGATATGCTAATACATCGATGATAGGAAGTGGATAGATTTGAACCAAACGAATATCAGATACGTGGCAGTGTCACCAATCGACGACTCATTGCCAGTTATAGACTACGCCAACACTATCTTCATCGAGAAAAGTGATCCCGGTGTTGTCCAGATACTCGAAGCATTCGGCCTTGCTGAGCTTCCATCAACGCAAGAGATTCTTGAGAAATTCATCATCCCAAAGATCACAAGCACAAGTGGAGAGATCAGAACACCATATTCTAAATTTGTACTCAAGTCTAGCAACATGCAACTACTAAGCAGGCAGGCCAAGGAAGAACTAGCAAATACCAGTTTTATACCGGTGGCAAACTCACATCTGCCCAAGTGTCCGTTGCATTTGGTCGATCCAGAGTCAGACGCGGCTGGGCTCTATTTCGATGACGAGAACGTATTTCCCGCCCCAGATTATCTTAAGGAGTTTCGAGAAAGCTTGAAACTACTTCAAATGATTACCGCTGTTACGGATTGTGTCGTATTGGATAGGCTCAGGAAGTACAGCGGAGGTCTGGAGAACATTGCAGAGATATCTTCGAAAGTCCAGCATCTCTTCAACACTGCACCCAAACCCCCATCAATGACAACCGAGCACCGTGAATTAAGATGGATACCAGCTTCTTTACTGGGCGAGGAGATCAGGCTTTACAATTCTCATGAATGCCGCGACAAATCAGAGGCGGCGTTGTTCAAGTATTCGATGCCTCTAACTGAGCTCGATGTGCCAATGCGGTGGAAAACGGATTTTGGGTGGTTCCGGCCCCCAGAAACACGCCATATACTCAAGCAGTTGGATGAAGCAGTGGCGAGGAGTGATAACGCCGTAATAACCTCACTCCTGATTAATGACTGGTTGTCACCTGCCGAAGTTTCCAAAGAACTCGACGACCGCACATGGGTTCCAGGCATTGCAGGTGGCTATTATCGTTGCGCGGATGTCTTCCTGGAGAACGCTGAATTTCATCCATATGTTGATGTCCTCAACTCTCAGTTTCGGGAATACTTTGACGGAACCTCGAGCAAAGTTAAATTTGCTGTGGGAAAGGCCCCAGGTTTTCAGAAGCTCAAAGATGTGCATGACATACTAGTTGCCAAAGAAAAAGTGGAAGGAATTGACCTGAAGGTGTTTGTTTCGCTCTTAGACGCCTTTGCGACACGATTCCCAGAAGCAGACCTCACAACGTTATGTGCCCCAGATGCAGATGGTATTCCCAGGCATTTTGCTGATATTACTGCCGATATTACCGCCGGAAGGGCCCATGCAGACGACCCGCAGATGATGGACCTGACATTTATACACCCAACCATAACACCAAAAACAATCAAATCTCTGAAAATCCCCACTATTCAAGATCGTTTCCTGGAGAGAATTGTGGGACCAGAGTTTATCCAGCAATTTGAACAGGAGCAAGACTTGACCTCTCTGATCTCTGACACACTACAACGGTATCCGATTGAATCCACTTTTGGGGAGTATCTCGCCAATGCCGAAGATTCAAGAACTGCCTCGAAGATATGCTGGGTGGCGGATGAAACAGCAAAGTATCCAGCCAAGTCCTTAATCACTCCCTATCTATCAGAATGTCAGGGCCCGGCGCTTTTTTGTTATAACGACGGAGGTATAAATGATACAGTTCCCAGTCTCTAATGATTTTAGACTGATTTCAACTCCCAGTGTTTACCGAGAAAGACTTCACAGCGGTTATCAGGATCGGCGTTGGTTCAAAGCGGGATGAACCCTCCAAAATTGGGAGATTTGGTCGCGGGTCATTAACGATGTATATACTATCCTCCACATTTCATGAAAAGAGATCACTGCGGTGCTAATATACAGTAGGTACCATTGGACGTGCACTCCGAGTTACATCTCGGGGGAATACTTCGTCATCTTCGAGTGAGATACTCCAACCCTAGTACTACATTTAGTGATGAAGAGCTAATAAATGTGGATTTATAAGCCCGGAGCAAACGAGACTACCATTGAATCCTGCCACTGGAAAGCTAAGAAGAGGAATGCGGATGAAGATTAAGGAGGTTCGCCGAATGTACCCCGACCAACTTCGACCATTCCACGGATTATTCGAATTCACGCCCCAAAGCGACTTTTTTAAGGGTACTCTGTTTAGGTATACTTCCTCCGAATTCCCATGCGCGCAGAGATGGGGATGCTGATGATATTATCAAGGTTTCCTGTTATGAAGTCACGGAACCTCAGTTCGATTTATTGCTCCAAAGTCATTCGTTATACAACCATCCAATCTGCCCTGGCTACCTATCACAAGGATGCTCTTGTCTCTTTACTGTTTCTGAAAAAAATTCAGTCAATAGAGTTTTGGGAACGGCAACAAGATTCGGGAACACTCGTGCAGCGCTGGAACGTTTCGGCTTCAAAAACTCCGATACCCGGATCAAAAGCCGAAAGACTCAAGATTGAGAGCAGAGAACAGCCCTTGGACGTTAGCAGGGTTAATTTGAGCCGGCAGCCTACCATTCGTGAATGGATAGTATTCTCCTCGACGTTACCTGAGCATCATATCCGGGATTCCTCTGCGCTAGAAACAAACAGAAAGCATAAGGTAGAGGCAAGGTGTGGTATTGCGGCGCAAATTTCACCGAAACCAATAGTCAAAAAGGGTCGGCTTTTCATGGATGTGCCAACAAGTCAGTACCTTGGACTTCCAGTGACTATATCTGCAGTGAGCCCCCCAGTTAACACAGCTGCACTAGCATATGCTAACCAAAAGTTCAAGGACTTGGTCGTACAGAGCGATAGAAAGATTCTTCCAGCCACGGGGCAAGATGGTGCCGATTGGAACCAGTGGATGTTCGAATCTCAAATTGCTCCCCTTTACGCATTTTTTCTGGAAGTTCTCTCGCATATTCCAGAATGCGACGTATACAACTACTGGCCTGAACGCCCAATACAGAGTAAACCTGACGGAGATATAAGCTATTTGGTTTCCAGGGCTTTCTGGGATCAAGTACTTGATAGCAAGTCTCTGCTGTTTCCGGTCAAAACGTGCGATACAAAAGACTCTGGGGCCGTCAACGAAACCATAGACTACGCAGCACCCCATCAGGCCCGCTTTAATCTCTTGGATAATACCCTAGTCAATCAATTACTCCCGAAACTCGACTTGGAGGAATGGAAGGTGGTTAATCTAAAAGGTGCAGCGCTTTTGGGATTTCGTTCATTATACGAGTCCAACAGTTGCAGAGAAAATCTCAATGTCATTTCTCCAGAGTTTGTATCGGGAATTTTGAAGTCAGGGGAAAACGCCGCTATCCTCCACGAGACATGGAAAACAGAACATAGATTTTCTATGAGCTTCATGAATTCACTGCTGAAGTTTATGACTGGTGCTGGGCTAGGTACTCTAGACGGCTGTCGGATTTTGCCGCTCGCAACAAATACTCTAGGATGCCTAGGCTTGGGTGGATCTAGAGCCAGCGACTTTTTAATACCTCCAAATGAGTCTACATTGCGGAAGGAAATATTGAGCCTATTCCCAGGCGTAAGTGTCCATCCAGAGCTGACTAAGGACGTCCTTGATACCTTAATCCCAGCGAAACCTGAAGGAGCACCGATTCTTAACATTTCACGCTTCTCCATCGAGCATTTACCTCGATTAATCTCGATGTTGAAAGATATCGATCTAGTACAAAAGTATAATTTTGCGGTAGCGGTTTGGGGCTGGTACAACAAACTACAAGATGCCGAATCTCTAAATGCGATGGAGATTTTGAAAACTCTGCCAGTTATTGCTGCTACCAAAGCAAACGATGAATCAACATATGAGTTTCTCACACTTGAAGACTATAATTCCGGTGTTCTTCCAGCGGTGATCAAATCTCTATTTGATGGGAAGGGCCTATTATTGTCATGGGAATTAGATGCTCTGAATAAGATGCTTCAGTCTTTCACGGGGCTGTTGCTCATCAGCCCAAACACTTTCCCTGCAAAATCCGCCAATGACCAGCGGCTGGTTAACCCCGGTGGACTTCATCGATTCCTGAACTGCATTAAGACACTTGCGGAGAAAAAAGGCTGCAATATTGAATCGTTCGTCAGGGATACATTCAGTGCGAACCCAGAAATGCTGAAGGTTCGCGAACCCATCCCTCCCGAGATAAAATAATGCCCATTCACTTAACGTACGTTCACGGCAATTTCTATCCGCTAACCTTCACATAGACACTTGGACGGGCTCTACAGTTTGCCGACTGGGACTCCTTTCAAAGTAAGACAGATTCTGCCAGAAAAATTTTGAGGCAGATTCCTATACTTCCGAGCGGTCGCCAAAGCGAGCTTTTATCCGCACAGAGCGCCCTCTTGGCCCCGAGTACTGCAATTGACCTTGGAGACATATCCGAAGCGGAAAAATTCGTTGATAGTACTTATGCTCGATATCACAGTAAAGATCTTGCTTTCCTGCAACCCACTCGCATGTCGCTCCCGGATTTTCTTGAGATTCACTTATCAGTCACCAAAGGAGCGCAAGTCTCTCCCACCGCGCTAGACCGCCATGTCAAGACCTTAAAATGGCTCAGCGACGAATTTCCCGATACAATGGGAACCCACGCCGTTGCAGTGAATGGAAATGGAGTTTTTTGCATAGCAGACAGTCTGTATGATCACCAAGACTCGACATTCATGGCAGCTTTCTATCATCAACCTAGCAAATTCCTGCATCCAAAGCTCCGTCACTTAAGCTGGCGTACGATCAAGGCAGTAACTTCCGCACGCGTGTACCGTCAATGCGCATTGGGGATAGAAGAGCAGGCGGCCGCGACACCTGTCTCCCAGCTTGGGCCAGTCATAGAACGCGCAAAAACAGTCCATGATTTCCTTTTGTGGGAGACCACAGAAATGCGATCCGTATACAATGATCCCACATGGAGTCAGATGGTCGGTATCGCCTTTGTCCCCGCTTTGTGCCCCAAAGGCAATGATTTCCGTAACACCACCATGCGAGGCTTGCTTCCATCCAACCGCCTAATCAAGCTATCCGAAGGAGTAGAGGAGAGATATATGGCTATTTGCTGGAGCCAAAAACCAGTTTTCCTCAAGGAACCAAGCCCCAATGTTCTTTCAAGGACCCCGGGTTCTGGACGCCCAACACCACAGACAGTTATCAAGCACCTGCGATTTCTATCGGACAATGCGAAAAATGTTGAAAAAGGAAAAATACCACAACACGTTGCTGATGTGAAAGAATGCTACCGTTATCTGCAGACCTGCGGAGAACCGGTTAGCGTCACAGAAGACAACAGTGTGATCTGGTTCAATACGGATGAAAAGGATGTCACCACCCCCAAAGAGTTTATAAACTCTTGGATGGCTACTAAGAACCTGTGTTTGGGAATAGAGTACGATTCCGGACGGCTAAAGCAGGTTCGACACTCCCTAAAACCCTATATCGAACTCCTCATGAGATACGGCGTCAAAGAGGTTACAGGCCCCAGAGCACCACCTGCATTTCAGCGAGTCGCAACCGAGTACCCCTGCAGGATCCTATCTCAATTGAACCAATTCCGGAAGGAAGGGCAATTTATCGACCTCGAAGTTATAGTCCAAGGCACCAAGCTAGACGTTCACTGGGCAGTCGTTTGCGCAGCATCAAAATACTTCGAGCGCATGTATAAAAGTAATATGAGAGAAAGAGTAGAGGGCAAAGCCACTATCAAGGAAATGACTGTAGAAACGGCAAACCGAATATTTGACTACATTTATACGGGTGAAATGACCCCGGTAACTCCTTCCGATGACCCCACGGATGAATCGGAGCAACTTCTAGCGCTTCTGGAAGCATCGAATCGGTTTGAACTACTTCAACTTAAGTCAATGGTTGAAATTCCATTGTGTGATCGTCGCTATATGCGCCCGGAAACGGTTAACGATATTTTGAGGTCTGCGACCGAATTGAATGCTCAGACTTTGAAGACGGTTTGTGAGGAATATATGGCAAAGAATAGGGATATCATGGAGAGAATTGAGAGGGAGGAAGGGGCGACGGGAACTTGATGTGACGAGGGAAGGGGGGCGAGTAGAAAAAACTATATGGGTCGTTTGATTCTGGAGATTTTATTCTGTTAAAATAAACGTCACGGGCTATTGTTTCAATAATGGATTTAACCTGCAATCTGGCTTTTCAGCTAGCATTGAAATTCGTCTTGCACGCGAGGTCTCCCCACTCGCACCCGTGCCAAAGCGCGGTTAGTCGTCACTCGAATTTAGTCATTAGGTTACAAGGTGTACCATACTCGGGACTGGCAAGCCTGCAGTACCCCAAGAGCAGCTCTACTGCCGGAGCCGGATCTTGAAAGCACACAAAAGGAGGGACGATTCGATATCGTGATCAGAAGTGATGCTCGTACTAAATTACCCATGAACCTAAATCTTGAACACGTAACGACACACTACTGGCATAGCTACTCCTTTTTCCACACTAACCCGACCTTCCTCCGGATGCCCGTTGACATCTGCATCTTGCAATTTGCTAGGGCAGTATTTCGCGTAAGGAGGATGGGTTAGACATCGGAAGGAAGTTCGCTGGGGGCAGTAAAGAATAGCGTACCGCGGAGTGATGGAAGCGCCAGATGTTTTGCGGGGTAATAATTAATGAGAAGCCAAGATATATCGATACTGAGTACACCTTTACATCTAACAAGTATGTTTACATTACACATCACCTTTCGAACCCCCTTCTGAGACAACACTGTGAACCGAGGGATATTTCAATCCATCGTCATACGACACTGGGGTGATTTTCGTATGGCACGCTCACTAGTACCAGTGCATTCAACTACAAGCAGACCCATTTTCGTGGTCAGCCTTATCACGTGGTACACATCCCAACCCAGTCTGAGTCAACGCAGTCACATCAACCATGACACTCGAGTGTCTCCCTCCCCACAAATCTTCGTCTTCCTTCAACCACCGCGAAACTCCATCCTACCCACGCTTTCAGCCATCGCTAAACTCCACCCTCGTTGCCTCCCGAAAGCGTTGCTTACTGCGGACCCGCTCCTGCTCTGATGGTGGTCTCCGAATCCGTGAGTGTACAGCATCTGACGGTGGTAACTGCGGGTGATGTTGGCGAACCTTGCCGCACCTTAAGGGCTTTCACTCCCAAATCCGGAACGTGGACTTCAGCGAGCGTAGCCAAAGCCGCTCCACACCTATGGAGAGAATGTCGCCATGTCTGCTCTGTCTCCTGCAAATACCGGCTTTCGCCGAGAGGGCCGGCCATTCGTGCCCGCAGCGGAGTGCAGTGCGGTTGGCACCTCAGCACAGACGTTTGATGGTAATGCTCAGGATCGACGACGCCTCCTGACAACCTACGTCAGGAGTAGCAGCCAGTGCCGATCATCTCAGAGCGCCGAACTGCCGAGGCCACCAGTGTCTTGCACCATAGGAGCATGCGTCATTCCAACTGCCGAACGACTCATACCACCTCCGGAAACGGGCCACTTGGCGTTCTATTTTTGGATGCACAGTCATGGAGACACAAATCCTGCACTCTGGCTGGGGAGGTGTGGCAGTTAATAGGATTTGATTAGATTGCAAGGCAGTGGTGGGAGTGGTGGGAGTGGTGCTCATTGGAGTTGGCACAGTTGGGTGTATATGAACCACAGACTCCTCCATGCTGATTCTTGTCCTCTCTGTGTAACCTTGCTACTTCCCCACCCATCATCTTCATTGCCACCACCACCACTCTCACCAACTTCTCTCCATACACTTATCCTTCACTACACTTATCCTTCACTACACTTATCCTTCACTACACTTATCCTTCACTACACTTACCTCCACTACACCTACCTTCACTACACCTACCTCCACTACACCCCACCAGCTTGCCACTCCATTACTCTACAATAATTCTGCAATGCCTCCCGAGCGGACCTCTAGACCCCGCGCACAGGCGAGCCCACCGGCGTACCCGGTCACGTTCATTCCGGCACCAACATCGAGTACCTCGGAGATCTCGCTGAAGCGTCTTCGCGGGTACTGTCTGCAACTACAAGCAGCTCTCAACACCACCGATCCCGCACAAAAGCGACCTCTCATGATCGACTACCTCCGCAAGCTCAGTCTATACCCGTTCCTTTCCGCCTCACACCCTTCCGAGTCTGGCCTTCCCGAATTCCTCGACACCCTCTCTTCAGACATGCGCTTTGGTACCGACATCTCGTTGATGTCACAGGAGCTTTTGTCAAGATGGTCATCCGGCGACATTTCCCCACGACGTCTCACCGCACAGCCCGACCGCCCTCGTTCGCTTTCACCTTCTCTCAGAGACGTTCGTCCCGACTCGTTGTGGACCTCGGGCTCTGCGACAAAACGTGAGATGTTCCGCCGGATGTGCTACAGCGAAAGCGAAAGCGGACGTCGTTCCTTAACCATAAGCGGGAACAAGCGTGGTGCCGACGTGTTTGGGCATAACGGGATTGCTATTGGTAAATGGTGGCCTTATCAGGTCTGCGCAATTCGCGACGGAGCCCACGGAGCTCCCATCGCGGGAATCTACGGAAATTCCACGCAGGGGGCATTTTCTATCGTGAGTGCAGGCGGACACGGCTACGAGGAGAGTGATGAGGATTTTGGTAACGTTCTTTGGTATTCGGGTCCCAATGGAGACCGGGAGAAAGGAAGTACGGCTCCGGTCGTGACGCCGGGGACAACGGCGTTGATGCGGAGTTATCGGACGGAGAAGAAGGTGCGTGTTATAAGGAAGGGGGACAGCGAGTGGGCGCCTAACGTTGGCTTCCGGTATGACGGGCTGTACCAAATCAAGGAGGTAGAGACAGCTCAAAGGGCCAACAGGGAGAAATACTATCGCTTCAAGTTTGTGAGGTGTTCCGGACAGGAGGACTTGAAGAGTGTCTGTGCGCGCAGTCCAACGCACTTGGAAAGGAGGGCGTATGAGGAGTTTCAGGCTCAGAAGGCCCGAATGGGCTAGGACATCTTACTTTCTACTCTGTACCATGCCGTGTGTGTTTTTGCCGATCTATCGTTTGTCTAGTTAGTGGGCTGTTGTTCTTTCTTCAGCTTGTCTTCGTTCTTCTATATTCTTTATATTCCTTATATCTCTACTTTTTGATCAATACCAATCGTCGAGTTTTCCATAGCAATGTGTATTCCTCTTCCTGTTTATTCCAGGCGTGGATTCTCCTCCCGTACTTCAAAATGATTTAGAACAGGAGTGCGGGGGGACGCGTGCAGAGCCCGAGATCCTAAAGCCTATTACGAAACAAGAAGTAATCCGAGCACACCGTCACCTACACCACCACACCACTTAACCTACCCCATATCGAGATATTAAGAACCGCATCCCCTAGATGTAGTATTCCAAATCACCAAACCCCCGGGGTCGAGCCTGTCGTGTGCCAGGCTTCCAGCATAAACAGAGCTCAGGTCTCTGTGTACACCTCCGAATTGCAGCATCCACCGTGGCATAACTACCGGCATTCCCCTGATATCGAGTAGAAAGACAGTCTAAATCGATGTCAGCTTTCTGCTCGGAGAGGTAGGTTGAAATACACGACTTCGTTGCGTCAAAGTCGACAGTCTAAAGGAGTTCCTCGGACAAGAAATGTTCAACAACAAAAGGATGGCATATAGTTGTATACAAAGCAAATGATTTTAACTTATGAGGGAGGCATCCGGCCTAAAGGTTCACAAACGTTCTATATCACAATACTACACTGCTAATGAATACCAGTAACGTTCACTTACCGGACTGACTAGAGATAGTGATTATGAGGACTGGTGGTTGTATAAGCTCATCCTCTATTAAAGTATTAATGTGGGTACAAAATTGGGGAGCGCGGACCGCATAATTCAAAGTTTGGGAGTGAAAGTTAGAATGTGTCATACCCTCGCACTCGGGATGAGGGTTAGGACCCGATACTGTCACGTGAACTGTAAGCTTCTTCGTTGTTCCCGCCCTAGGCTTGGATACGGCGTGACTACGCACTAGTGACAAAAGGCCGTCTGCCAGACTACTTCCCCTATCCGGAAAGACTTTAAACTCAACCAAGCCAAAGCTCGTGTGGATCCATCGGTGCACGGTCTTGCATCAAATTATTGCTTATCTATTCCCCTCACAGGGTAGAAACGGGCCGTCAATATTTAGCCACAATGGGATCACGGTGGTATGTGGTGACGGCCGTACCAAGCGTGCTGCGTGTTTGGCACGAGAATGCCCAACATTACGTGTGCAATCTGCGATGGAGCGCATGGAGCTCTTATAGCGGGTCTACGACGGAATTACGGGGCTCTTAGCTACGCGATGCTCGCTTGTTCATACATAAGAGGGATAAACGGGTCGCCAACGTCTTCGACCACAATGGGATCATAATTAGCACATGATAACCATGTGACATCTACGACGACTGCACGAAGCTCCGATAGTGGGAATTTATGGGAGTTCTATGCAAGGGGTGTTTTGGATCATGAGGAGTTTGATGCGCCCAACCCAGCTCATCGTCGGTACTGTGTTGTTGAAACCAACTCACAGGAATAACGTGCGTGAAATGCTGAAAATATAGTGGATAGAGCTGTGTACAGGTATAACGGGTAGAGAATTCGAAAAGCCCCGTGATAATCCCACTTAATCCATCAGTAGATTTGAGAAACCGGTCAAAGCCCATTGGGCCACAGAAGTCAACTCTATCAGACGCCATGTCATGACAAGGCTGTTGGTGGAGCCCGTCGGTCGCGATTGCGGTGGATTCGTTTGGGAGTCTACGGAAAGCCTTAGCGTCCTATTCAGAGCGACAATTGGTCTAGAGAGCTATTCAGCATTAGACACAATTCGGCTTGACTTCTCACAGCATGGTCATTTGTTAAGTATACGAATTCAGAAGAATCCCATGCAGTCATCTAGGTCGGATATCGGCGCTATGATCGAATCTAAAATATTAGTTGAGGGATTAGACACATTTATTTACAAAAGGGGTAAGAAATATAGGGAGCTAATGCCGGAAGGACAGGGGGGTACCTATTCTCGCTTCACTGAGGATATTTTCTTAGCCACGGTCGATCCGTTTGAGGCTGATCTCGCAATCCGGCATTGAAAAAGCTCTATGCACTTACCATAGCAGATTCCGACTGGCGAATGGCCTCTCTTTCTAGAGCTCGAGGTATCGTCCCAAGTCAACGTCAAGGTTATTATCTAATATATATACACATGGTTTGTCGGCTCGAAGCATTCTCATTGGTTGACTTGTGGTACGTACCTCTAAGAAGGATTTTTATTGGCTGACAACCCACAGCTTCAATCATTTCGATGGCTTGGCATACCCCATCAAAT